>Ga0116227_10001820_pt1 | contig 48305 bp, 28 predicted proteins | sample S1TSphgellanicum_FD_89693 | JGI IMG/M metagenome (GOLD analysis project Ga0116227, IMG submission 89693) | Host-associated microbial communities from peat moss isolated from Minnesota, USA - S1T2_Fb - Sphagnum magellanicum MG | ecosystem: Host-associated > Plants > Peat moss > Unclassified... | reverse complement strand
TTTTTTTTCAGGCCCCCCCCCCCCCCACCCCCCCTTTTCCCCCTTTTAAGCTTTTAGTGCTAGTTTTTTTCCTTTGATTCAAGTCTCATCAAAGTATTTGGGAGGCCTTTAGGTCCATGTTTGTTGCAATGTCCTAAAGACCCTTTAGTCTATTGAGAAGCCTATTCCCCATTTTTAAAATGGTGTAAGGTTCAATTCCATTATGGCCATTGCCTAAGAGCTTATTTGGGGAGTTAAGTTTTGGTGGTCCTAATCATTGTCTTTTCATTCTTGTAAAATTGTCACCCATTCTTATTGGAGGCTATAGGAACATGTAGTTCAAAGTTGCTTCCATTCCAAACACACTTCAACATGGTGCAAAACCTTTTTTCCCCTACAATTCAAGCTTGCATCCCTTTTTTAATAGTTTTCACATAGAGGAGTGAATCACCTTTAGGAAAACACATCAAAAAGATTACACAAGAATACATTTTTTAGCATCATTTTAAACATGACTTTTGATCCTCATTGTGCTTGCTTGAGATCATGTGTAGGCCAAAGTTCAAAGGCATGGTTCTTCACATGCCAAATCCTCCCATCATTTCATATGGCCTCTAACACCTTTTCCACAACATTGCACACTAGGTTGGGTTTCCCCCACCCAATGGATCTAGGTTTAACCCATTACATTTATGACTAGCCCATATATTCAACAAGGATACACCTTTTGCAATGTTCCCGTGGAAGGGAAGGTACAACTTTTCATGATGTTGTTTGAAATTTCTTTGCTTCCATTGCTAGAGATGCCCAATTTCATGTTTATCATGAATAGACACATGTTCTCTTGATGCCTTCATCCTAGCTTCAATCTTCATGACAATGTGTTGATATTGTGTTATCCAAAGATGGGATTTGCATTTTAGTTCATGTTGTTGTTGATCCCACTAAAAACAAATCTAGTTTTGAGAGTTGCCATTTTGAGGAGTTGTTGTGATGATTGCAACCTAGATAAAAGATGAACAATATTGTGATCAACATTTAAAGAATATGTTTTTATTTCTTATTATGGAGGGATCTGGTTGTTTGTATCAACAAATGGACAATTTTTTAGATTGATGTGCTAATATGGTGTGGTTAGATAAAGGCAACAACAACCTTCCTTTATCCATGTTATAGGCATTTTGTAGGTAGAAGGTGGCATTTACCTTGCAAAGAGCCCAAGCCTCATCCATTTTGAGGTGAGTTGTCATTGTCCACAAGGCCTTTTCTTGGCTTGACGTTTTTTAGGATTCCTTCCCCTATCTTTGTTTAATTTGCTTCACATGATTGGAGAAGGGTTTAAAACCTAGGCTTGAGTTTTGGATTTGGGTGAATGCCTTTTCCTCCTTTTCGTTTCTTAACATTGTTTGAGTTTTGGATGAATCTTTTTTTCATGTTTTCTCCCTTGATCCCTTTGGATTGGTGTTTTTTCGTAATTAAAGGTAAAGCACTCCCCATTTCATCTAGTTGGTTGGGTTGAGTCTAACAAGGATCCTATTGACACGATTAAAGAAAAGGGATCATTTTAAAGAGGAATCAAGTGAATATGGTCACCAACCTTTCATGATTGAGACAACAACCCACTCCCATCCAAAGGGCTTTTTGTGTTGATCACTTGCATTAGATTAACTTTTAGGTGAAAAATCCAAATTTTCACCTCAAAATCCAAGCATTGAAGTAGCCAACCCAAATAATTTAGAGAAATTTGGCGATTTTTTACACAAAAAGGGGAAGGGGGGTTGGGGACATAATTGGTTAGCATCTCAGTGTTATTTTTTCAATTTTGTGATGTTACTGGAGTGACAATTATTCATAAGAATATTTTGCCAAATTTGACCAATTTTTTGCTTAAGCACCCTTTCATATTATAGGCAATTGTGGCGATTTTTTCCCCCCAGAAAAGCAGGAAATTTGCAACAGAAATTAGAATATCCAAATAATTTTCGCAAAATGGCGAAAGGTCGTCTTAAAAAAAGTCACTGGGTTGGATTGGGGGTTTGTCCATTAAGAAAATCAACTGTCATTGCTTCCTCCCAAAAACATACCGAAACTCGTACTGTAATTGTTATGACAAGCAGGAACGGATAAGCGTGGCTTTCCATTCAAGTTTTACGAATGAATAAATTCGTGCATGCAAATAAACAGGTCCCAAAGGCCAGCATTTAATGCTGTGGACCAGTTATATAAAAAGTACGAGAGAGAGAGGCTAGACCATAAATGACATTTGCCCTAACAAAAATTTCATAATTTAACCAATTGTATTGTGAGTTGACCTCCAAAATGAGCCGGGCGTTTAGGGGTGCAGCTAAAATCAGGGCATATGCAATCTATGATCTCCCAGTATAAAATATGCTATTACTTAGGCCCACTTTACACTGGGAGTTAAGTCCAATGTTCAACTCAAAGCAAGCATTTCTATTGGTGCAAAAGTTGAAATCAGCCCCAAAGGCTTTTTACACTAAGAGTCAAGCTGAATAGAAAAATTATTTTCAATCTGCCTCAAATTCCTAATAAATGCTGAACTTTATGGCCTTGTATTAATGGCCCCAAGGCTGAAAAAAAAGGATACCATCGAATTTGGGAAGCCAATTTGCAACCCTTGGGCCAATGTTCCAGTATTTATTAATATCCTAACATCAATGTTCTAGCATTTATCAGTAACTTGAGGCCAAACAACTAGCAAAAAATGCTCAAAGTTGGCCCCAAGTTTTTTCTGCCCTGACTCCTAGTGTAAAGTGGGCCTTACTTACCATGTAACTTCTGCTTTTGAGTTTCAGTTTGCCAAAAAGGCTGAAATATCCAAGTCAAGCTGCCAAGGCGTGGTGGGTCTGCACTTTTGTTGTGTCGGCCCTATCGGATGTAGTTGCTTATGGAGTTTCTAATGTATAATGTAAGTTTAGTAGGATTCGCTTAAGAAGTGCAAGATCTTGCGGCTGGTCCACAGTTGTTCATAAGTTGAAGCTATGTGGGCCCTTTTCAGTGACAGTCCGTGGACCAACATGCCAGGATTTCATGAGGCAAGAAGGTTTGATGCATATCTGCCCCTCAATTTTGGGATTTGTGATCACTTTTCAAACAATAAATACGGTGACTGAGAACTATGTGCCTAAAAATGTCTCTAAAGGCTTTTTCCTAGTAAATTGTCAATAAAATTATGCAACTTCACCCAGGTTTTGGGTCGAATCTTAAATTAAAGAAAGGTTGTGAACAAAATTGTGACTTGAATACAATGTTAAGTTTCACAGGTAACTTACCTATTGGGATTCAGAAGTTCCAAACCAGTGTTGTACTGGTATTTATGGTATATGGTGCTGATATCAATATGAGTATTGAAAAACCTACCAGCCGGGTATGACCTGAGACAATATCAGCCTTATATCAATAGCAGTCTGGTATGAGACCTGAGATAATTTCAGGTATATACCTGACTTATACCAACATCAATATCATGATTATACCTGTCATATACCAGAAAAAAGTCAGCCTTGAGTCTAATATCAGCACTAGACTGGTATGAAAGTTCTTTTTCAAGTACCCAATACCTGTACCTGCCAGGCATAAACAACTAAAGAAAAAAAAAACCAATACCAAGACCAGTCTGGTATGTTCAAAAGTTGATACCAGTCCAATACTGTTCCAAACCTTAAACTTATTATATTGTACTGTAACAAAGAAAAGAGGCTACATACAAAGCCTAATTTCTACTGAATCCAAGTCTGAACCTACAACACAGAATGCATGAAAATCAACAATGTTTATGAAGTGCTTCGGACTTCTTACCAAACCCCATATTCTCCATCTTATTGCACACAGAATCCAACACAAGAACTTGCTACTTGTGGTCACTTTCCTCTCTACAAGCACTGAATAAAAAAACTCAACGATGCATGATTAAAATGGCAGGACTGGTGAATCAAATTTCTTTGGACTCTCTCTTTACGCTATCGGTCGTCTCACTTGACATCAGTATGACCGAGGTTACATTCCCCATTCCAAACATCACCCTAGTGAATTTGACAAGATTATGTTAGACAAAATTTCTTCTCCTTCAAGCTCTTGTGACATTGCCCAACCCACAATCCCGAAATTCCCAACAAAACTAGGTCTCTTTTCCAAATTCGCTTTCCCTAGATATTAACTCATTGGCCCAAATTTCCCCAAACCACATATTGATGCCTTCTTCAGACTAGCCTATTGTCCCTTATGATCTTCATCATCTTCACCAATTCCTACCTAATGTATTCACCAATGTCTTCCTACTAACATCAACCTTCTTGACCTTAGCACACAAAAAAAAAAAACATGTTGAGAAAAAAATCCCAAAAAGGATACTATTAGGCATTCTTCCTAAATAGCCCACCTTAGAGAAAACTAAATAACATCGATCTACTCAAAATGCATCACCACACACACACTATCAAAACACAACTATTTAACTTTCTATAGTTGGCCATTTTTCCACTCCATTTCACGCGTTCCCCTTAAAAATCATCAAAAAATCATCTTGTTGATTTCATCATGGCCAAAATTCATCAATGGCACTACAACAAACGACTTCACTCCGCCATTAGAACATAACTTCAACAAAACAAAACCACAAAATTCCCAAACTCCATTAAACTGCAACAAACAAATGCCCACACACATAAAGACATCAACTACCCAACTTTTGTCACTATCTTCCTTTGGCTACAAGGGCCATTTTTTCATCCATTAAGTCTCCATTGGAAAAAGGTCAACCCCTTTTCATCCTATAGTACATTGTTGAGAAAACTTTTATGTTGTTTTATGTGTAGCTTCAAATGATAGGCTCTCCAACCCTCACACAAGGGGCTAATGTTAAACAACCTTTATGAACTTTGTGGGTGTTCACTATGTTGGATGGTTTTTGGGTTTTTTTTTTAAAAAACCTTTTATTCCTTATTTAAAAATAAATTAGAATGATTTTGATTCCTCAAAGATTAAATTTTCTATTTTTCAAAAAAATAAATTATGATTTTGGTTTGGGTTTTAATTCTCAAAATCAAACCTAGTTTCAAGTAACTCAAATTGAGAACAACAATTAATTGTCAATTGACCTTTTGTTACCCCCGTTTTTTTTTTTCCAAAAATATTGGTTTTGGTTCTAATTCCACACATAAATGGAACCTAAATCTAGAAGAGAAATTTTGATTCAAATTCTACAACCAATTCCAAAAATTAAACACAATTCGAGGACAATTTTACTAATCGAAATTGATAACCTGCCAAATTGAAAAACCTCCCAACACTAGTGTCAATGTTAGGTTCAAGCCTAATTTCATACAAACAAGTAATAAGAAGAAAAACCTTGTATAAAAAAGGCAAGGATAGAAACCATCCACAAGAAATATAAGGCAAATAAAAGCAAGAAAACACATGTCATGGAAAAACATAACAATAAGGGCAACCTTACTAAAAGTAAGACCATAAACAAAAAAACCATTGTTTACCACAAATTAGTTAATGACAGAGGTGCATTGGTTGGGATGTGTGGAAGAGATGAAGAATGTTTACCAAGCGCAACAACACATTGAAGAATCGTAATGGATTATGCACATTGGAGGGCTATGGACACATGCTATCTATAATAATAAATAAACATCGTAGGAATTAAAGAGGACTACTGATGATGGGTTATAGTGGCATGAACACAAGAAATAAAAAAGGAGTCAAAACAAGAATGGAAACAACCATAAATCCTTATGCCAAGGGGAATGAAGTGATCTCTTGATGTGCATTCTATATATGATCATGTCTTTTCTTAAGCAATAATTGTCATTCCATGCACTTTCATGGACAGTGCATGTTGCATCATATCTAGGCAAGTCAGATATAAGCTATGACAACATTAGTTAAGGTCTAAAAATTATTTATGATAACGATTCATTAGTGAGCATGGTGGGGAAAAAGGTGGGAAACCTCTCTCTATACATGTGCTCTACTTTCCAAAGTAATAGTTGCAATGGTATCCTGAAAAGTATTGTGCGCTATAGTGTGTTCATTCCTACATGGGCACTAAAACAAATCAATACCCAAATCATCAATGGTATGTCCTCATTAACAAGATCAAAATGTGCAATTGTAGGATGTGGCAAGCCAAGGTGAGTACGTAACATTGTAAAAAAAATGAACAAAGGACAAATGGAATGGAGGTGTGGTAAGATGGGCCAATAATTAAGTGTTTGTGGCTAAAACTGCATAAGACTAAAGATGTGCAAATGCATGGCATCCGATGGAACATCTACTAAAAGTTTTGCAAACTTATAAATCCTCCACACCAGGGATGTACAGCCTCACAAAATGGTTAGGTGAGACCGCCGACTTAGGAATCCAAATGTCCCCTAGCCTCGGTAGTGCACGCTGTCTCTCAGCATATGCAGGAACGACTCTACACAAGATAGGAGGTGAAGTAAAAGTTGGTCTGTAAGTCTGAGGTCGATGCCCACCCCCTTGCTCCATCGATTACCCTTAACCACACCCGTGCACAAGTGTAGAAACCACTATGAATTACTTCTACAGCAATGTCTCCTACTCGAGCTTCGTCGGGATCTATCCCTACAAGTCTCACCACTCCAAAGCCTAGAAAGCGCAAAATCACTGCTCCTCTCTGTGGTCCATTATGAACAGTAAGGAAATCAAATCTACCAACAAGTTGTTGCTCACAAATCTCCTGAGTCATCTGCTCCACAGGAACCTCCTCATCACTAGACGAAGACATGATTCTCAATTATCATTCTATCTAAGCATCTACAGGTTCTACCAAGGTTGGAAACACGGAACCATGCTCTGATACCAAAAAGAAAGGGTCCGAAAACACTCAGCACATTGATTGCCTTCAACGAACCCAGGCGTTCGTGTTCTCCTAATCTACTCTACAGGATTCAGACCTTTGATCGTACACGACATACTAATTGCCTCCTGACGCTTGCAGATGAACATCACAAGATCAAAGACGTACAAGTGTCTTGCATTCCACACAACAACAGAGCGAGCTTTACAGCATCCATCCCCTACCTCGGACATTCACACAAATGCCAGCAAGGGAAACTCTTTCATTACATTACACATTATGTACATTCCCCGAAAGCACAAGCTTGCTTTCCCAACAAAGGCTCACAAAAACATCAGATCCCCAATGCTGTCTAGTCTCTTTCTCTATAATTCCTCTGCCATAGCTCGACCAACTACCAGGCGCAGCGGAAAGTTCTAGTATTCAGCCAAGCTATTCTCACTAACAGAGCTTCTCATTGCTCTCTTCACAAGGATCACTTCTTCTGCCTCCTGAATCTCCTAAGATCAGCTAATTCCCCCTCCAATTCCGTTTCTCCTCGTAATTAAGCTACCCCAAAAACTCATCAGACTTCCGTTAACTTCCTCCTGAAGCTTCCCGAATCTCCTGCCACTCCGTTCCATCCAGCTCCCGCCGTTGGTCGCCATTTCTTGCTCCTCTCCATCAATTCGACTCCATCCCTCCTCATAATTTCCAGTCGCCAATCTTCCTGGACCACTCAGCACACACCAAGCAAGCCATGCAACTCCATGCAATAGTTAATGGGGCGCCGCAATGAAATGACGGCTGATCAGGCAATCTAAACCTTAAGATCAGCCGACATTTAGCTTTGTGCGACGACCTAATTTCGCACTACACATGTACTTTTGGTTGGTAAGCAAGCTTCACTTTCCTACTATTGTTTTTACAACTATGCATTGAGGACTTGAAATGGTTCTCAAAGCTAGGAAAAATAGAAAAAATTCAACTAGTTATTAACACCACCAAGACTATCTTGAAACAAGTATAAAAGCAAAGGTAGAAAACTATTTTAATTCTTGCATTGCAACGCCTATGCTTGGAAATGTTTGGGATCGCATGATTGTGGATTTTAAGATTCTTTTGTTGGCTTTGTTCATGACAATAGAAACATTGTGATGCACCTAGAAATGGGTCAAAGTTTGGTATCCCTTCATCTAGGGTCATGTGGAGTCCACTATAGAAACATTTTTTGATAAATTATTTTAATTAGTTAAACTTTGTTTGAAAGGTTTATCTTCTTAATAGGTTTTAGAAAAAATCAAGATCTACATCCTTGCTTTGGGAAACACAATTGTATAAAGGGATTGGAAATGCACATGGAAAAGTAAAGGACAAGAAAGATCCTAATGCCAAACATTTGAAGATTAAATTTTATGTGCCAATTGATTCCCACATGGATGATCAAAGAAACACTACCCTAAACAAAAATAACTTGGTATTAGGAATAGTTGGTAATTGGATGTTTAATGCCAATATATAATGATTTGGGCATTCAAATTCTACAAGTCTCTTAGTTTGTATTCCATTAGGCAAAGTTCATTGGATGGATATCATTTTTGAAAATATCATATTAGTTTGGATATAGAGGCATGTTGAAAAATTTGAGATTGATAAAACATAAGTATTCCAAAACATTGATATTAAAATACCATGACAATATCAATAATTCATTATTGGTGTGGTTTTTTTCCCAATTTTTTAATATTGAAAATTTGACAATTCTTTCCAAAAAATTATTACAATTATCTAATTTACATAGCAAAAAAATGTCAAATTTTTTTCCAACAAATGACAGAAAGAAACTTCAATTGAACATTGGTATTAGTAATAAGACTTTTTAGAAACCCATAAGATGACATATTCAAAACTAGTTTGGTAATTTTTAAAAATTCATTACATACTAACATTATGTGTACAATTCATTAAAAATCATTGACGATAGTAATAAACATAAAAGTTTTGAAATTGATCTGCACAACACTATCCAAACTTGATTTTCACTTAATTCCATAAAAAAACTACATTCATATTCCAAAGTTTAACATCCAAGAATGAAAAAATATTCATACCTAAGTTTTTCCTCACAAAATGCCCATGTTAATGGTATAAAATACTAGAGTTTTTACCACCTTGGATATTGCCCAAAGAATTTGTATATTCAACAATCGAAAATGTTAAATTGGCCAGCGGTTTTAAATGTAGCCAATACCAAAAGTATTATTGGGTCAAAGTATGGTTGGGGTATCAAGGAAGACTGTCTCCTTTTATATCTAGTGGACCCCCTCACTTAAAACATGTTATAACTTAATAACACATTCATATTAAAAGTTTGATTTTCTTCATGGATAGATACATTACTAAAGTACTATTCTATCTATAACATGTTAAATTTGAACAAGTTTTAGGATTCCTACCAAGTCCTAGAATAAAATCCAAGACTTTGTCTCTTAAGAAAAGAAAGTTCAAGGATTCATAAGGAATGTCTAAACAATTTTTTTGGCTCAAAATTCTTTCCACAAACACCTTAGATACTAATGTACATAAACTATATGAATGTGACAAAAAACCAAGTGCCATATTGCAATGTAAAAAAGTTTCAAAAAATGAAATTTATGGGAAGTTTGGGCCATTGATAGAACATGGCCCACATTGAATAAATTTTACTATTCTTACTTTCATAAGTCAAAAAAAATAGATATTCTAGATGCCCATATAAAATTTGGAACAAAATGATTTCATTTGACATGAGAAAAAAAAGGGAAATGTGAAACAGGTCACATGAAAAGTGAAGAAAAAGGTGAATTTGAGTGTCCTAAGATTGAATCCTTTGTGTTCTAAAGGGGGTACCCCAATTGTGCTTTGACCTTGCTACAATTTTTTCCCCTTGTTTAATCCTTTGCCTCATGATTTTTTTGTTTTACATGCCTAGACATATTTTGGGTCCATGTTATGTTCATTTTGGATTTGTTACAAGTTCGAGGGGTATGTAACATGTTACTTGGCATGCTACATGAAGTTATGAATGTAAAATATGGTAAGTTACAAAAGAAACATGTGCATGTGTATCTAGAAACATGTCAAAGCATCACAAGTTGAAAACATTACAAGGCAAAAGGCAAACTAGGGGGAAAAATTGCATCAATACTTTTGGTATTGGCTACATTAAAAACCCTTGGTTGATTTAACATTTACATTTCTCACATTAAGTGAATAATTGGTGTATATGACGTATATATTGATTATGGTTTTTTCTTCAAAATGTTTTTTTCATGGAACATCATTAACAAGCATCCCAATAAAGATTTATTTGTGACAAGTTTTTAAAAACTTGTTCAACATTAAAAATTTAACAACAAAACTCCACCCCCCCCCCCACTTAGTTAGCATGTGGTGAAATTTTCCTATTTTTTTTTATTCTAAAAAAGTTGGTGAATATTTTCTAAAAAGGGAATTTTTGATAACATATTCTCATTTTACTTTGTTTTGTCACTAGGATGCAAAAATTCACTGAAAATTTTGTACTATTAATGTTTGTTGATCATTCTTTTTTCAATTTTATTGTATAACAAATTATATTTATTGGTGACCATCAACAAGAATAATTAACCAAATTTGGCTACAAATTAAATATGAAAGTAAAGAATTATTTCTTTTTGTATGTTTGTTATTACATTCTAAAACAAGTTGTAATATCATACATACAAAAATAATTGACAAATTAGGGTGATCTTTTCACAATTCTTTGTATCAAAATCACATTTTTTTAATTGAAAAAATGAGAAAGGTCACCAAAAAAAACCTTTTTGGTTATACCAAACTAGTGTAATATTTCATACCAATAAAACATACTTCATACCATATTGATATGGATTTCTGTCAAATCCAACACTAGTTAGGATTTAACTAAAAACATCTTTTTAATAATGTTTGTATAAATTAGTGGTGGGTGGTTTTGGGTAAAGGCAAAAAGAACCTATCATGAACCTAGGTCTTCGTGCAATGACTAGATCCAAAACCTAACCTAAAATCTAGATATTTACAAGATCCAAATTTAAACCAAAGCCTTATAATCATGTTCCACTTTTTCTTTTAGATGGCCATGAACAAATGTTTCTTTTCAACAAGGTCCTAGTTCATTTACAAGTTTAAGGTTCTTTTTTGGGTTGCAATACATCATTTTCCATTGCCCTTAAACATTTTTCTTTCTTTTTCACCCATTGCTTTCAATCACCCCTAATTTTGTTTCTCATTTTTCACCTCTAACTCCCTTTCCATCACCTTTTCTTTTACTCCCTCAACTCCATATATCCCCTCTACATTGTCTATTTCATGATTTGTTGCAATGGTTGTTGGAAGTGTTTGTCATCATGGTGGTTGCAATAAGTGTTATCATCGTTACAATTGATGGTGACATTCATCATCATCATGGTTGTTGGCATTCATTGTCATCATGATGGTTGTTGTAAGGGTTTTTTTCTTGTAACATGTTCTTCATCTTTGGAACAAAGTAAATTATTTGTTGATCTTTTCTTTTTTTCTCTTATTGTGTTTATTTTATGTTTTTCAATATTGTGGTTCTTATTGTTGTTGTTGTTGTTATTTTTTGGTTCTTGTTGATGTTAATTTTTTGGGTTGTCTTTTATGTATTGTTGTATTTTGAGGTTATTTATTTAAAAAATTGCAAGTATTAAAACAAGAAAAAAATATACATATGCCATCAATGGCATCCACAAAATGCACTTAAGCCTACAACAATAGTTTGTGATGAAAAGGATGCCCTTGAGTTTGCTTTTGAAATGGAAGTGGAGTGTGGATCACAAAAAAAATCTAATGTTGAAGTACATGTAGCTTGGGAGCTTTTCATTCCGTAGTTCTAAACCAACCAAAATGCATGGTATCCATCTCATCATCATACATCAAGTTATTGGGCATTTTTTGTTATCGATGATGATGCAATATTAACATCCTATAACCCATGGATGATCCTAACCCAAGGGAACTGTAAGGGGCTTGTGAGGTAAACAAAAAACATTATACAAGTACTTTGCAAAAAATAATCTTTCATGAACATTTACAATAGTATAAAAGATGGGGGTGGTTTGTTGAACAAGGTGATATAAATTAGAAGTGATGAACAAGCTGGTATAAAGAAAAGGAAAATTGTTTTGACTTTTTAGATCACAAACTTCTTTGGTATTGGAAAACATTTTTTAAAAAATGTATTGAATATTTTCACTAGTTTAACAATCCTTAAAATAACTTGAAAATGTTTGAAAATAATATATTTTTGGGAAATTTTTAGTTTAAATAGTAACATAATAATATATATGAAATTTTTTTTGGGTCATAAGTTTTTTTTAAAAAATTATTCATACTTATAAATCATGAAATCAAGAATTTTCTCCCTAAATAATCAATCTTGTTCTTCCATCTCAACATAATTGGTTAACCCATTATTTTCAAATTAAGTTTCATTTAAAGGGCATTATTGGCTTTTATTGCGTGATTCCACCTTTTGCCATTGTGGCTAATTTCATGAATAATAAATATGAGATCCCACCTTCACAATTATTGCAATTTTTGGGTTGCAAAATACAACAAGTGTAACCATGGAAAACTAAATAAAAGCCTTTTAGATTCTTTTGGATTATTTGATAAGGTAATTACCTACATGAAAATGAAGGCTCTAATTTAAGTACCTTGATTTTTAACATTGATTTCCATGGTTTTTTGTTCTACCTTTCAATTAACATGCCCATATGTATGGTCATGTTTTGGCCATTCCAAATCAACAGCGGTAATATTATGCTATTAATGATGCCAAAGTTATGTGTCAATCTTTTAGAAGTGAATTTAAAGGCGACTCAATCAACATGGAAAATTATTATTGCTTTATAAAAATATATGAGAAAAGGAAACAAAAGTGGAAATAATTTTGTATAATTGCAAGGCTACCATTTAAGATGTTGAAAACTTCGATGAAAACATCATTTGTTTCTTGAATCATCTTGTTTGAAAAAATATTTGAATCTCAAGATGTTATTTCCATTTGCTCTGGATGGAAACAAGCTTGATGTTTGTGTTCCAAATTGTAATTATATTAATGGTAGATGTTACCCAATGTATGGTAGTGATTAACCGAAACATAATAGGCCAGGGTGAAAGCATGAATAGGGGGATTGTTTGGATTGTCCCATTTGTAATTATTTTAGATTACATACAAATGTAAAATTTAAAGCCATATTCAAAATTAACATTATCAATTTTTTAATTATTCATGTTGTCATAGACTTTAATGGGAATCATCATAAAAGATTTGGATGCATTCTAAGAAGATTATGGACTCGTAATGTACTTTTGAAATGACAACATTACACGTATCACACAAAGAAAATGAAAAATGTGGACTTGAAAAATACATCAAAGTATTGTCAAAATGAAAATTAAAAAATAAAATGAAAAATTGATTGATGAAGTGCAGTGAAGTTTTCTTAATGTATATATTTTAAATTTTTAAAATTTTTAAATGACATGATTGTTATAAATTTTATATTTGGGAATCCATTTCACATTTTAAAATTTTAATTTTTTGCATTAATTTTTTGATCAATCACATGTTTAGGGATATTCATAGGTTGGTTTATTAATATTTATGAATAAAAACATAAGGGATAATTATAAGATTTATGATTTGATAATTGTTAAAATTGTAAAAAAATCATAAGTGTTAGATTATGGACTCTCAAATGACACTTTTGAAACACCTAACCATGCTTTCACATGTTAGGAGAATGGTAAGGATTAACCAAGGCAGTGAAGGAGTTGGATAGGATTAAGACTATTGAATAATTTAATTTTAAATTATTTTTGGAGGAAAGTGATTTAGGATGAGGTTTTGGAAATTGTTGGAATTTAGGATGGTTGTTTTTTTACATATAGAATTAGGGAGAGATTTGTTAGAGTTAGATAAAAACACACATTTTTGAGTTCATAGTTTTGTTGGTATTAAAAAACCATAGATTTTTCATGTTTCAATTGTGATTTCTATCTTCTAAAACTATCGATTGTTGATATGCTCAATTTTGAGTATAGATAAGTGTAGATTTGATGAAAAAACATGGGTTTTTGTTCTATATATGTTGTGTTTTGAGTTTCTAATAAATCTAATTGTATTTTGACCATAGATTCCATTTAAGTAGGGAAATAAAACTGAGTAGAAGAAACAATAGTTGTAAGGAAAATTTTGTGTAAAAATAATCCATCAAAATTGTTTGCATAATGAAACCGTAGATTTTAAATGTTGAAATGGAATATTGAATGAAATTTTGTATTGTTTTAAATAAGCAATGAACAATACTAGGATAAAATATGTGCTTACCAGTAGGCTAGTGTTATTGTTCAAGTCATCACAAATATGTTGTGTCACAATTTTAATCTTGGGTTTGCAACCAAGGTTAAAACATGATAAAGGATTTGGGTTGCAAAATTGTCCTAGGATTCAAGCACATTTTCACAAGTGTGAAAAAGTGCAAAACAATGAGTCCCAACACTCCCGAGTGGATTTCCCATTTGGGATATAAATGTCCTGGAATGTCATGTAATTAATTTAAAAGCAAGGTTAGGGGAATCAAAACTTATCCAAATTGAGTTTTCTTTAGACCTTTGGAAAGGCTTTGAAGAGTAGATATTTAAAGTGGGATTTTATTTTCCATTTGGTGATCCAATACATGAGTTATGCTCAATTAAATTGTAAGGAATAAAATTGGCAATTCAATTTTTGATCACAAATATAATCAACAAAAGGGTCAAATCACCTTTGACTATAATGTGATATGCCATCGGAAAGGTTTTTCAAGGAAACTTTTGGTATTGAAAGCTCCTGAACTAGAGTCCATATGCAAGAATTATGAACTTAGAAAATAGGAAAATTCATAACTTGAAAATTTTGGGAGTTGCAAAGATTTATGTGCATTGTTTCACTGTAATCTTCACCACCATTTACAAAATATACAATAGATGGAAAAATGTGATGAATCATCCTAAGTATGGGTTGAGTCATGTGAATGTGTTTATCATGATTTCATCTATGCACTATTTGGGTTCAAATTTGCATTCACTACCTTCTTTCATGGTTTGTGCAAATTGATTTCACCTTGAATTCATTTTACTAGGTTCATCATAATCTCATCCCAAAACACCCATGAATCTTTTCTTTGTGGGAAATACTTTTAGTTTGTGCATACTATTGTTAGTTAATGTGGCTAGGATTTAAGTTCTAAATGAACCATTAATTTGGAATCATATAGGAGTTCAAATTGAAAATGATGACACAATTTTTCAACGTTCTAGTTCCATTCTTAGCATTTATATTAGTTTACAATTAGCTCCAAGTCCATAATATGTTTGTAATCATATTCAACCTTTATTTCAAAAGGATGAAGAGTATACAAGATTTCATGGGCATTTCACCCCATTCAAATTGTTCTTGAATCCCTTTTCATTTGAACATTAATAAGGGACTAATAAAGTTAGTGACAATTGAAAATGATTATTTATTTTCTAAGTAGATTAAGTTTCAAGTTTTAACATTGGCATTTGTAAAATCACATATTATAGTAGAATGAATTTTTGATGTTAGGGATGTCATCTTAATCTATAATGGTCTAGATTGGGGATTGAAAATATGGATCACCTCATTTTCATAATTAAAAATTAACCAATTGATGTTCATATGGGGGATGTGATGAACATTTGTAAATTTTCTTAGTCATATGTTAGATTGCAATGTTGGAGGTGAGGTCCTTTATAATTTTTTATCATGTGTAGGGCTACAAGAAATCAATTTGGTTATGTTTTGTAATCATATGTTGAAACTAAGATCAAATTTCTACTCCAATTGTTCATGTTTTAGAGTCATATGTTGAAGCCCAATTTAATTGTATGGTGGGTCAATCATGTGTTGATTTGTCCTTCTATCTTGAGGTTAGTTGTCAATTTTGTGTGGTTGGATTTATGGTCTTTTAAAGGTGCATAACATTATTTCTATTGTCATTTGTTGTCTAGTCAAACCTTTCAAGTTTTTAAATGTCAAATGTACTCAAAAGCCCAATTTTTAATAATCATGTTACTTGTGGGAATAGGCATGTAAGTGTTGCAAAGTAGGCTTTCACCTTGATAGATTTATAGTGTCCCAACCCTAGTCTTAGGTTTATGAGTAAGTTTAAGGCATAAAAGGGGAAGTGAGTTGGGAGAATATCTCAAAACTCAAACACGTTTTCACAAATGTGAAAGAGTTTCAACATTCTTAACTTTTTTTTTCATTATGGGAGGTTGAATCCCAAGGTGTTTTGCATTTTTGGAACAAAAATGAAAATATAAAATAATGTTTAAAGTAGGTTTTTTTTATAAAAAATTGAAAAGGTTTTGAAATGTAGACATTTAAAAATGGGTTCACATTTTCCATTTAAAGATTTGATGTTCAATTTAGGGACAAAAAATAGGTTGGACGTCAAATTATTATGAGTAAAAAAATCTTTGATTGGAATGTGTGATCTATCACTAAAAAGTTCTTTCCAAGGAATGTAATTTTGTAGTTGAAATGTCTTCAATCAAAACTTGTATGCAAGACTTACGATCCCACAAAATTGCAAGATTCATAACTTGACCCCAAAAAAATAAAATTAAGACTCCCAAGTTCAAAAGTTTTGAGATTTTTGTCATTGTGATGCAACCTTTGTTGCTAGTCATAGAATATAGTATAGAGAGATGAATGGTGAACTCTTTGTCAAGAGTGTTAGTTTAGCTACCCAAGAATGCATGACATTTTTTTTAATCTATGTGGTGATGTGTGTTGTGAGTTGAATTGCTTGTGGTTCATTCATGAACTGTTTTGATTTCAATTTGCAATAATTACATTCTTTCTTGATTTGTGCATATTGAATTCAATTTGAACTTTTGCTTGTGAATTCATTTTAATCATATTTCAAAACTCCCATGCCCCCCTTCTTTATGGTAGCTAAGAAATACATCTTGAATTTGCATTATATTGCAAATTTTGAAAATTGATTAGTTCTTTACTCCCAATATCACTTGACAAATCTAATGGTGTGTCATGTAACATAATTATTTTCAAATTGAAATAAATGCAATGTTTTGAGAACATGTACTTGGCCTTGTGATTCCAATGACTAATCTTTTGTTTTGTTTTGACAATCTAATCAATAACCCTAAACCCTAACCCGTCGTCAAAAAAATTAAAACCCTAATACCCAAGAAGCTCCCATATTTGAGCAAATGAATATTGACTATAACCAGAGGTTCTGGTATTCTGGTTTCAAAAATCCAGAACCTTACCCAAAGTTCCAGCAAACTTTTTTAGTAAAAAATAACTGGAGGTGTAAAAGAACAGAGAACTGCCAAACACTGGTACGGACATTGTGTCCACCCAACAGGAATGAGGTCAGAGGCATTGTGGAGCAACAAAACTTTCACATCAGTGGCAACTATGAACCAAAATTACATTGGAGAAAATGCAAACTGCGGTATTGCCGGTCCAAGATCCCCGAGAGTGGCTAGTTGCATTTGAGACCAAGAAGCAATCATTTGCAGTGTTGCTATGTCCCTCCAGTAAGAAACAAGGTTGGACCACAATCCCAAATCACACACCCCTCAATGTACTTCCATATATATTGCTCATTGTTCATGCCCCTGCCATTAGACTAGGCCAAAAATGGCAAATAATACAGATAGGCAAAAACATTTCTTGTAGCCAATGAGTGAGGCAGCATGCACCCAGAGGCCCAGGTTTTTTTTTTCTTTTGCAGGATGGTGGGAGTGTTGGATTTTTGTTTTTCCCCATGATGTTCCCATGAAGTTCCCATTGCATTTCTATCAATGGGCTTTCAACATGTTCCTCAAGTTCCCAGTGTGTTCCCACATGCTCTCAATAGCTCCTCACTTTATCCCACACCTTTACCCTAAGTTCTACTCTTCCAACCTATATAACCAAGCCTGAGGAGGAGATTACAAGATATCTATTTTGGGAGTGTTCAAAAAGCTTTCATTATCTATTTCAGTGGCCCACCAACTATGCCCATTACAAAAGAAAAGAAAAAGAAAGAAAAAAAGCTTGGGGGTTCAGATGACTAATTAATATGAGTCACGATATATTACCATATATACCTATGTTGGATAAGCCCCTCAGTAATTAACCCACAACATATTGTCTGCAGTTTTAAGGTCATTGGAACTAGCACATCAAAAGTTGTACATATGTTCTTTTCTAGGGGTCCCTTTAGCTTATGGCCCTTTGGTCTTGACCCGGTGGTTGTGTTTTCCGTCCTTTGCAATAAGATATCCAATGGGTATCATGAGATATGATTTCTAAAAGGGTGACAGTTTTTATGTCATATAAGGCCCATCCCCCTCCCCCTCGTGGGTGGGATTTACAGGCCCACTCTTGGCTCTAACTCGTGGGTCCCTTATTCTGGTGAAGCCCACCCCCTCAGGCTTTACCCTACACTATACAAAGGAAAGGTACTTCCAGAAAATTGTAAGCATTGAGTTTGTCTATCGTCAAATCTAACATTCCATTGAACCACCAAATATGCAAACATGTAGGCTTGGTGGACGGTGGCAGATTCTCAACTAGAAAATTACGTGGAGTCCCACTAGAGTGAAACACGGCTGGCTGTGTCTGGCCGCCGCATGCACCGTCAAGCAACTCTGTTCGGGTTTCTACTAGGAACTTACTCAACAGTTTGGGCACAATAAAAGTTATCCGTAAAGTAATCTGGAGTTGGGCCCACCTCTCATCCCCTGTCTCAGTTTTCATCCCTACTTTAGTGTTGTCCCTAAAGTCTCCAGATAGGGGTCCAACTCGGCAGAAAACAGGGAAAACCAGGATGGAGTCCCCAACATGGGCACATCAAACTGTTTTTTCTCGCCCAGGGGCTGCCTGCCTTTTAGACCATTGGCTATTGGCTACTAGCTAGGCTATTTGCTATTGACCATTGGCTATTGGCTACTAGCTAGGCTATTTGCTATTGACCATTGGCAATTGCCTACTGGCCATTGAGAATTGGGTACTAGTTATGGCCATTGGTTATTGGCTTACTAACATTGGCTTTTGGCTATTGACCTATGGCTATTGGCTATTGGCCATTGGCTAAACTTCTACCAGTTATGGCTATCAATTCTTGACCATTGGTTATTGGCTATTGGCGATTGACCATTGGCTAAAATCCTACTAGTTATGGCTATTGACTATTGACCATTGGCTATTGGCTATTGACCATGGCTATTGGCTACTACCTATGGCTATTGGTCACAACTGCCTATGGATATTGGCTATTGACCATTAGTTAAACTCCTACTAGATATGGTTATTGATTATTGACCATTGGCTATTGACCACAGCTAATGGTAGTAAGGTTACTACCTATGGCTATTGGCCATTGGTTATTGGCTACTAACATCAGCTATTAGCTATTGGTCAAGCTAAGGTTTTAAATGGGTAACATGGATGCAAATGAATATCAATCCATGCTTAGAAAACTAGTTTTAGGGTTTTGTCTAAACTAGTTAAAATGTAATATTCATAAATGTAGTTTATAATTTGAGACTAAAGATGTCTTGTTCATATGAAACTCACTCCACATTTTGTTTTCTAGCAATCATTCCTCTTTTAACATCGATCATTTCACCTCTACCTCAAGTAATGAAGAAATATTGGAGGATATGGATGAAAATGATACACCATATCTTTTTAAATCCTTGACCAATTTTATCTTGGTGAAGTTCGATGAATTGGCAACTCTAATGGTCCCGACAATCTTGGCGCATGCACGATCCACAAGTGAAGCTTTAATTTCATCTTGAAGGTTTGATTTTTTTTTAATTAAGAATTTTTTTTCATTTAACCTTTAGGGTTATAAGCTTTTAAGGTATGTTTTTACGGTTAACATTTGGAATTAAGGTTTAATTTTTTAGTTGGTGGCAAATTGTTCATTAGGGTTTTGGGTCTAAGGGTATTTAGGATCTGTTTTTAAAGTTAAGGTTTTGAATTTAGGTCTAATGTGTTATTTGTTGGCAAATTGTTCATTGGGGTATTGATTTTAAGGGCTTTTAAAGTCTATTTTGGGGTTAAGGTTAGGGATTTCAACACTAATTTTTTTGTCTTGCATGAAATTAGGTGAAATATCAGTTGTATCAAGCAAACCATCCAAGTTGACACATGAACAACATTTCCTTAATTTCATTCTCTACATGAAGCATAATAATATCAATAAGTATGATGCATTCATGTGGAATTGGTCTAAATCCACATTTTCTGATGATGCATTATTCATTGCATCAACAATGCAATTAGTAATGAGATCTAGTGGCCCATAGGCACCAAAATGACCAAGTTGTTGCTATAAGATTTGGTAATTTGTGGCCAATACCATATCTAGAAGATAGACCTAAAAAGTTACAGCACCATGGTTGGTGCCTGAAAGTTTTTAAGAAAATTGCTTCATGACAAGATCATAATTTGTAAAGTTAAATTGAATAACGCAAATGGGTACTAGTTAAGGTTTAATGATTGTCAAACTAGAATGGAAATGAAAAAGTTGAAGGCTTCAATAAAATTAAAAATGAACTATAAGACCAAAATGACCAAGTTGCTTCCATAAAATTTGGTAATTCATGGCCAAGACCATATATGGGTCAAAACAAGTAACTAGGAATCAAAAAAAGCGTCGGATGTTAGACATAATTAGTCAAAATCAAACATTTTTATTATTACCATTTAACACCATAGTATTCATGGCAAGTTAGTCATTTTCCCCTTTTATGAATGTTAAGGAACTTAGAGTAAAAATTCATTCAATCTAATTTGAAATTTTGGTTTTAATTCAAGACATTTGAAAATGTACACCTATTGCATCAAATGGAGTCATTTTTGTAAAGGACTATCAAAAGGACTCATATAATATTTAAAAATTCATTGAAAAAAATATAGATGACATCAACATATTAACCACACTCAAAAAACAATCATACTTTTTAAAATGTGAAAATTTAAAACTTTACAAATTCAAAAAATGTTTCAAAATTGCTTCAAAATTTTAGAGCTTGAAGAGTCCTTTACCACATATAAATGGGATATAATGTACGTGACATATTAAGAAAAATTATAGCTTAGAGTATAATAAAATTAAAGAATGTGAAAATTTAATTTTTGGCGATTACTTAAAATTTTGATCATTTTTCAAAATGAAACATTAAATATGTGAAATTTGAACACTCTTAAAAAATCATATTTATTCAATAATGATGAAAAAAAGTGTGAGGCATTAGGGAAATTTTAAATATTTAAAAAAACAAGTTATAGAAACTCTCAATCAAAATTTCATTTGCATGTAAAATGTTTTTTAAAAAAAAACTTGTAGTCCTTTTCCAAAGTAATATTTTTGGTTTTTAGTTATAGGTTTTGACCCATTTAGAAGACATATTTAAAAAACTACAACACCATGGTTAACACCATAAAGTTTTAAAGAAAAATACTTCACTACAAATTGATGCATCATGACATGATAATGATCTATAAAGTTAAATTGAATAACACAAATGGGTATTAGTTAAGGTTTAGTGATTGTCAAACCAAAATGGAGATGAAGAAGTTGTTGAAGAATGGAATGAAATTGGAATTGAACTACAACATTAGAATGACCAAACTACTTCCATTAGATATGGTAATTCATGGCCAAGACCATATCTAGAAAACAGACTTGAAAAGCTACAACACCATGGTTAGCACCTAACAATTTTAAAGAAAATTATTTCATGACAAATTGATGCATCATGACATATTTCTCTTATTACCAACTAGGTCCCAAGTGCAACCTTGCTGCACACATGGAAGCTTTGAGACTAAAGTCCTAGTTCATCAATGAAATTTGAAATCCCCCTAGGTCCTAAAATTGTTTCAGACATAAAATATAACAATATAATCATGTAGGTATTCAATTCCAACAAAGCTAATCATCACAGCTCAATCCAAATCCTTAAAAATAACCTTCAATCACAACAAAGGGGAAGGCATACAAGGCTATACAAGGCACATGACAAGTGAAGGCATGAATAGGGGAACTATTTGGATTGTCACACTTGTAATTTTTTTGGACTACATACATATGTAAAATTTAAAGCCATATTCAAAATTAATATTGTTAATTTTTTAATTATTCATGTTGTCATATACTTTAATGGGAATCATCATAAAAAAATTGGATGAATTTTAGGAAGATTATGGATTCATAATGGACATTTAAAATGACAACACTATGTCTATCACACAAAAAAAATGAAAAATGCTAACTCAAAAAGGTGCAAGCATACAAAAATAAGCCAAAAAAGTATACGTTGCAAGTAGAAAACATAGAATTATTAATTTTGAAACATAGAAAGTAGAACCTAATCTTTAAAAACATACAAAAAAACTACATGAGTGTATGTAGGAATGTATGGATATGTTTCATAAAGCTTAAGATTTTTTGTTTCCTTTTTTTCAACCTACTTTCATTCTACTTTCCAAATTTACATTCTTGTCCCATATTGCACAAAGTAGGGTAAAAGTATATTAATTAATTATCATTTGGCCAAAAAATTCATGTGTCCTACTTTTAGAATGTTAGAGGATTATTTTGACATATTATATCCAAGTATTAATGTTTGGGTTCATATAAAAAATCATGTTTAAGATGCATAATTATGTTAAGTTGGAAAACGTTTTTTTAAAGGCTTCACATTATCATAATTGAAATATTCAAGTTTCAAAAAAAATGTATCAATATGCATGATAATTCAAACATCAATATCACAACATTTGAATAGTTTGATTTTGAAAAAGTATTAGACATTAACTTGTGATAAATAAATAAAATGATGAAAGTAATAAAATACATGAAATATGACCATATATGGTTTATTTAGTACAACAAGTAAATTCTAAAATTTGTAGTATTGCTAAAAGCCTTAAAATTCAAAAATGCAAATTTTATTTTTCATCTATTTTTACTTTTTGAGCAAGGATCACCAATTAACCTACTTTAACATGCTTATGCCCCAAAAATATGTCAAAGTAGTTCAAAATAAAAATAAAATTTTTAATCATCAAATGAAAAATTTATTAGTGAAATGCATTGAAACTTTATATATATATATATAATTTTAAAAAGTTTTAAATAATGTGATTATTGTAAATTTTTATCCTTGGGAATCCATTTCACATTAAAGATTTTAATCTTTGGCATGGATTTAATTATCAATCACATGTTTAGGGATATTCATAGGTTGGCTTATTAATATTTATGATTAAAAACATAGGGCATAATTATAGGATTTATTGTTTGATAATTGTTGAAACTGCAAAAGAAGTCGCTAATGTTAGATTATGGATTTTCAAATGCCACTTTTGAGACACCTAACCATGATTTTGCTTTAACAACATTATTTTCTTTCATCATCGAGAATTGAAGATCTGGCAAGTTTTACATCCCAAAAGTACATCTGGATAAGTATCTAGAGCCATATTTGCTTTAGCACATGGCATGTGAGTTTCTAGTGAACTGAACTAAAAACATTGTCAAGTTTATACATGGCTTGATATGAAATTCATACTGTAATTTCAAGGACTGGACTTGTTGGTTTACATTTATGGCATCCACAAGATACTGTGAAAGGACAGATATAAATGTTGTCAATTTGGTAAGCCTGAAGATTGAATCCCAAAATGGTAGCACATATGAGTTTAGTTGCAGAAACCCATAATCCCCTTGTCGCATGACAAAGATTGTTCAAGTTAAAGACTTTGAAAGTATAAAAGTGCACTTCATCTTTTCCAATTTTATAAGTGACAATGCATAAATAAACTAGAAAACTAGGTTCTCACTCTATATAACAATTTCAAACATGCTCATGAAATTGATGCATTGTGACAAGATCATGACAAAAATTAATGCATCATGACAAGGTAACAAAGTGAAAAAATAAAATGAAGACCACAACTTGGTACTGATTAAGGTTTAATGACTATCAAACCATAATGGAGATGAAGTTCAAGTTTTTTATTTTTACTATGAAACAACAAATTCTTCTAGAACACTAGAATCACTAGTTGTTTTGTCAACATCCACAATTCATGGTAAGTCCATGTTCTAGAAGACCTAAATGAATAGTTGCAAAACCATGGTTAAGACTTGGAACAATTAAAGAAAATTATTTTAGTAGAAACTAATGCATCATGACAAGATCATGATGTGAAAAAATAAAATGAAAATCCCAATTGGGTATCGACTAGGGTTTAGTGACTATCAAACCAAAATGGAGATGAAGTTCAAACTTTTCTAGAACACTAGAATCATTAAGTTGCTTCCCCAGCATCCAATAATTCATGGCCAAGACCATAATTTAGAATACCTAAATGAACAATTGTAAAACCATAGTTAAGGCCTAGAATTTTTTTTAAAAATTATTTTAGTGCAAACTAATGCATCATGACAAGATCATGATGTGAAAAAATGAAATAAAGATCACAACTTGGTACTAATTAAGGTTTAATGACTATCAAACCAGAATGGAGATGAAATTCAAGCTCCTTGTTTTTACTATGAAACAACAAACTCTTCTAAAGCACCAAAATCACCAAGTTGCTTCCCTAACATTCAATAATTCATGGGCAAGTCCATGATTTGGAAAACCTAAATGAACAACTACAAAACCATGGCTAGTGCCTAGAAGATCTTAAGAAAACTATTTTAATACAAACTAATGCATCATGACAAGATTGTGATGTAAAAAATAAATTGAAAATTGCAACTGGGTTCTAATTAGGGTTTAATGACTGTCAAACCATATTGGAGATGAAGTTCAAGCTTTTTATTGTTACTAGGAAGCAACAAACTATTCTAAAGCACCATAATCACCAAGTTGCTTCCCTAACATCTGGTGATTCATGGCCAACTTCATGATCTAGAAAACCTAAATGAACAACTGCAACACCATGGATAGGGTTTAAAAGATTTTTAAAAAATTGTTTCAATACAAATTGATGCATCGTGACAAGATCATTATGATGTGAAAGACTAAAATGAAGACCTTAATTCGATACTAACTAGAGTTAAATGACTATCAAACTAGAATGGAAATGAAGTTCAAGTTATTTGTTGTTATTATAAAATAATAGATTTTTTAAGAACACCAAAATCTCCAAGCTACTTCCCCAACATCTGGCAATTCATGGCCAAGACCATGATCTAGAAAACCTACATGAATAGCTACAACACCATGTTTTAAAGAAAGAATGTATTAGTTTGAATCGATTAATCATGATATGAAATGATACAATCAAAAGCCCAAATAAGTATTGGCTAGAATGATTATCAAATCATAATAGAAATAAACATGAGGAAAACATTTGATTTGAAGCAACAAAATGATTCCATGATTCATACAAATTGACTTGTAGGTATAGTTGCAAGGTTTCAAATTGAGTATCAACTCACATAATCAAAATATATCATTGCAAATTAGAAATGTGAATCTTAAAGAAATTGGTTATCAAATGGGCCAAAAAACAAGCAAACATTTACCATGAAGCATGGTTGGATTTACATCCAAAATGTCATTTGTCTACCAAAACATTTAGCAAACAAAGTTTGAGACATGTTATTTCAAATTACAAGCGTTGTTTAAAGACTATTTCGAAAATCCTTGGGCGACTATTGTGCAATGGTAGAAGGCGTTGTGATATTTCACAAGGTTTAGGGCATGCCATTCCATGGACTCACCCACAACTTTATACCAAGTTCAATCTACTCAATAGAAGCACCACATCTTTGACGCATCCATTGGTAGTTTTTAAAAATATGTATCAAATGCATTTGTTAGAGGCAATAAAGGACTAGGGTATGTAGAATTTCTTTCATGGCAATGGGGACATTTAAGTGTACAAGGGTTTTGGGTAGAAGGCAAGAATTTTTTTGGATTTTGTGGAGGTAGAACAAGGATTATTATTTATAGGGTTGGAAGTGGAGGTTCACATTCTTATTGTTTGAAGGATGCTTTAAGCCATCCACTAGTTATAGTTTGTAAAAAATTCAAAAACCTTGTGGCAACAAATGAAGAATGTCCACAACAATAATAATAATAATGTTTGCCAAAAGGTAAGTTCTTCGGCAAGGTAATTGAAAAAAAATTCATCCTCTTGCACACCCTAATTTATAGAAACCATGATCTCCTACATTGGGCTAAACCTCACCTAGAAAAAAATGTAAAGTTTGGAATAAGCAGTTGCATGCAAACTCCTTTTTAAGCCTCCTTCAAGTTGGGGCATTCTCCAAAACTTTATTCACCCCAATGTTGAATCCAAAGGTAATGATCTACACTTCTTTCTCACTCTCCTTTATCTTTTATGACCTACAACTTTTTGTTCTCCCTCTACATTTGCATTTTTCATGCAAAATACGATTTCTTTTCATTCATCCACAATTATAAGTTATGGTTTCAACACATGTAAACATGGGCCCTTTCCCTCCTTTGTAGCTCTAGTCTCTCATTTGAGATGCAAGTGACATAAACACGAGGTTTTTAACATCTAACCAAATTCGACACAAACTCAATTTGTGCCAAATATAGGTGGTATTTTGAGTTATGAGCCTTGTTGCGCCCCAATGTAAATTTTTCCTGCCATATTGTTGTTGATCTCATCTTGTGATGTCGTAATTCTAGCCTTGGGCTTACGACAAAGGCAAGGGCTTGCGAAGGTGCGGGCCAAGAATGAGCTTAGGAATCACATTTCATGCTCCCGGGAGTGCAAAAGAGTGTGAGGGAATGAACCCCCACACTCCCAAATGAGCTCCCAGTTTGGAAGTTGGAGACCCAATGGACTTCCGAATCTTTAAAGGGCGATTGCAAGAGTCAAAACCCGTTGGATTGAAAAGTTCCTTATATCATTAAAAATATCTTGGAACTTAAATGTCTTAAATGGGCTCACATCACCCATTAGAGTACTTAAAACATAAATTATGGCCAAAAGAAGGGTTGAAAGTCAAATTGTCACTTTGACTTCCAACCACTAAAAGTCAGGAATCGCCCTGATTTACTTGTGTGCATGTAGCGTGCCACATACCGTTGGAAAGATCTCAACGAAGGCTACAACTTTGCTTCAAACCTTACCTCAATCAGAGGTTTGCACACAAAATTATGGGTCTCCAAAGTTGTGGGAGTCCCAATTTCGAAAATTTTGGGACTCACACTTGTGAGTTTCAGGATAAAATGCCATTTGGGTGTTGGCCCCGTGGCCATGTACAGAGTATATTGTAAGAGGGAAGGTGATGGCTTCCCCCAAGTCCAGGTTGTGGTGAGTCTTGTGAGTCCATGTTTGCCCATGATTCGTCCGTGCACCAAAAGTGCTCCAGCTGTGCACTAACCAATTTGTTATTTGGTTCGTGTAGGTCCGTGTGAGTAATTGAGTTGCTTGTCAATCTTCCTAATCCCCATCTTGGAGCTCCAACACGCCCTTTTACCCTCGAAGTGCTATGAACCAAAGAGCGTGCCCTGACTCCTTATTTTTCCATTGTTTTCACCTTAGACTTACATTTTGAATCTATCAAGGAGCTTGAGAACACGTCATGTGAAATGAGCAAACATGGGCTTTTGGTGCCATGTATGTTCAACTTTACGAATAATTTTAATATCTTATTGTTGTTAATAATCCATTTGTTATAAAGGGTAGTGCTTAGTTTGAAACTTTGAATAGTCAGTTTGGAAACAAATCCTTAGATTGTGCACCAACCTAGTTTGGGGACTTCAAAATCAACTTGGGTTACATTTTAGCTAAGGTATGGTTAAAGAACCCTATGACTTTAGATGAAGTATGGCATGATCCCATACTTAACCTATTTAATCCTAGAACCAACCAACTTCCCCTTGGTGGCATCAAATGTATGGTCCAAAACATAGAAAAAAATGCTTCCACATATATATGTCCACAATTTATAAAAAATGCTTCCACATATATATGTCCACAATTTCATCCCATTCAAACGAACCTTCAAACTCCTCTAGCTTTCACACACTTGTACAAAGCATAAGAAAGGGGGCATTACCAATTTGAAAGGTTTCCAATCTTACAAAATGGCTTGCAAGTAGATGAAATATTAACCTTTTTTCACTTTCAAGTTGATGAAGCTTTAAAAAATACATGTATTATCAAATTATTCATGTTATGATCATAATACATAAAACTTATAGTGTAAAAATAGGTTTGAACACCAAATTGACCCTATTAGGTTCAAATCTAATTTTCACATAATTTATGATGCCAATTTTTTTCAAATTTTGTATTCAACTTATCATAAACTAAATGTAGGACCATGTTTTTTCATATTTCTACTTTCAAAAATTTTAAATATACTTTCATATGTTTATATCAAAAAAATTGTCATTTTTAAATTGCATTTTGGTCGCAACACTTTTTTTGTCTATTTTACCATGCTTTCACCCTATAAATATTTTTCATTATAACCAACTTTGGAGGGTAAATTTTATTTACAATATGAAAGGTAGCCATTATCTAACAACATTTAAAAAACCCCAAACCTAATTTTAAATTTTACTTAACACCTAAATGATTATTGAATGTACTAAAATACTAGGCATTATTTTAAACCCTAATATTGATTATTTTAAATAGCCTAATAAGGTAACAATTTCAAAATAAAAATAAATACAAGGTTTCAAATGGATGGTTTTCAATTTAGTCAAATCTAATGAATGACTTTTAAATGGGGCATGACCCTAGGTAATACTCATCTAGGTATTTAACTTGATACCATGCCCAAAATTTAACCATTTTTTTATATTCGCCCAACATGAGGTATTATGTCAGTCATGAAAAAACTTTGCATTTTGTAACCAAGGTCTATTTAATACCGTGGAATAAATGAAATTTATTACATTGATCTACAACATTATGAAATTAAGTCACTACATATGGTATCCCACGCATCAATATTTTCATATTGCAAATTAGGCCTATTGATTTTCTAATCAACCATTCTCAAATTGTAAGAAGTTGGTTTAGGTTTTAACAATCCTAATTTACTTTTCAATTGTTCAATGATAATGTTCACACGTAACCCCCCATATAGGAATACATCATCCACTATATTTTGGCCAATTTGCACTTGGATCACCGCCATGTGATCACATGATTATGGGTAGCTATTGCAACAATACATGTTTCCATTGTCTTTTAACCATTGCAAGGCCAATAGTCTTGTGAATATATTTTTTAATATTGTAGGCTTCATAGTTTCATTTTCTACCACATGTACTTTTTTTGATTGAGTGCAATTTTCAATAGTTGCCCCAAATCTAACCTATATATGGCTTCCAACATCTATTGATTAATGTCTTGAAAAATCTCTTCTATAATTTTTGTTTGGCTAAAAACAATGGGTAATGGATCCTCAATTGGAAATGATGTTTACTCCCACCATATTCGGTAACATGCCCAATCAATATTCCAATTTCATGGGCTACTTGTTTTTTCAAGGGATTTTGCCACCTATAATTGTTAAATTGTTTCCACAAATGATTTCTTCAACTTCTCTTTTTCATCCTAGTCTACAACATTTTTGTTTTTGAGCAGCTCCCAATCCTTGAACACATGTTCCTCATTCCTTTTACTATGAATAACCACTACAGCCATGTTGACTAAAGATGTAAGTGTTTTCTTGTTAGCAAGTGGTTGATTGTTTATTAATTTACTTGCCTTGTCCTTTAATAGGTTTTTCATTTCTACAAACCTTGGACAACCTACCATCATGTGACCAATCATTCCACAAATGTGACAATGGTACTTGGGGATGGGATATTTAATATCTTCATTTTACTGTTTATTAATAAATGTATGTTATTCTACTACATTCTATTGTAGTTTGTTTAGAAAAACATGATTTTACTCTTCCTAAATTTTTGAATCTATCTTCAATTATTTAGAATTATACTTTTTGATACAATAAAAAAAACTTCAAGAAAAAAAAAGTTTAGAACAAGAGTCACAAAAAAAAATTCAAAAAAGTTTTGTTGTGCTTTTGAATTTTTTTTCTTCTTTACCACATAATTCTTCTTTAGTTACAATGGAAAGAACTCAAGCAAAAAACAACAACTCATCATCTAAAGAAAAAAGTGATCAAGTTAAAAACATATGTAACAAGAATGACAATTCAAACTTGCTATACCTTGAAAATGTTTTAATCAAGGTTTAATTCAAACTAACATTATGAGTAGTAATGTAACCAATATCTAACTAGTAAAAGATGAAGATATGTATCACCATAAGCTCAAAGCTTATGGCAATATTAGATTCTCTTTAATCTCATTTACACAATATGACATGATATCAATCTAATGCTTCTAAGTAGTACTTGTAGGCTAATTTAGAACAAACTTGCATGTTAATTATAATGTTTGTTCCGGTATTATTTCTTCATAATCTTACATTTTGTTAAGACTAATAATAAAATTGTTTTGTTATAATTGAGTAATTTGTTAATATAAACACTTCACCTTTATATTGTTATGTACTTGTAACAAAATTGAAGTGTTTTCAATCTGACACCCAAATACACATATTCTTAATGAAATTGTATAATTCAATACATTGATTTTAGCTAAATTAAATCATGGCTTTGGAGAATTTTTTTTTCCAAGGTTCAATTGTATTTTCAATTCAAGCTATCATGATTAATAAACACTTATTACAATTTGGCATTGAATTGATCATTCCATACTTGAATGACATTGTATGCATTAATCATCATTTGATAATATTGTGTTATTGGGTGCAAGCATGATTGGGGTACCACATTTGAACCATAAGGACTCATTCCAAGGATTCCCAAATTCACCTTTTCTGCACTTTTCCCATGACCTATCTTCCATTTCACCTTTATTTCTTATGTCAAATGAAATAATTTTGTTCCAAATTTTATATAGGCCTCTAAAGTTTTCTTTTTTCACATATGAAAGTGAAAATAGTAAAATTTATCCAATGTGGGCCATGTTCTATCAATGGCCCAAAATTTATAGAAATTTGGCTTCTTGAAATTTTTTACATGATAATAGGGCATTTGGTTCTTGTCACATTCATACATTTTATACACATGAGCACATAAGGTGTTTATGGTAAAAAAACTTGGGCCAAAAAAAATTGTTTAAACATATCATATGAGTCCTTGAATTATTTTTTCTCGTGAAACAAAGTCCTAGATTATCTTCAAGGACTTGGCTATTTATTCCATCAAAACCTTGATTAGGCCACTGAATTACATTGTAATTGTGAAAATATTAACAATTTTGTTAATCAATTCAACTCACTCATTAGGTGTTTTCTTTGATAGAAGCAATTATGTCCATGAATTTGGTGTTGCAAAAGAAAGATTTTTCCTTCTAATCATGCCCACTTTGACTAATTGTGAGTTTTGTACAAAAGTTGAATATGGTACTTGTACAAGGATTTTTGGTACTAATTAAATCTAAATTTCCTTTTCATCTTGAAACACCATTCGTTGATTAGGAACATGTCATTGCATTCATCTTCTACATCCTCCTCCTTGTCTAGATGATTATGGGATATTGATTGGTTACAAATTCCCCACCTTTCTGTGGGAGAATCGGTTTGAGTGCATATGCCATGCATTCTTGCAAACATTGTTGTTGGGTTGATCTACTCGAAACCATCATGACCAAAAAAATAAAGTAAATGGCACCTTTTTTTTTGGTTCAATCAACCAATCCCTTTGCAACCTTCTTTAGCTAATTTATAGAAAACACAAAGATCATGTACAAACAAATAAAATCCTTGATCTTTCTTGAAAAAACAAAGAAAATGATGGAATGTAATGGTACACAAATTGATGTATTGAATCTCCCTTTTTGCTTTGCATTCATTAACTATGCCCACAAAAGGTGATGGTTCATGCAAATTGGTGGCAAGAGTTAATGCCAAATAGTTAAATCATTCTTGTGAGCTATCCACATTAAATATTAATTCGATAATGATGAATAAGAGCTGGCACATGTAATATTGAATTGTAAAAATGAAAATGTTGGTTAAGTTTTCAACGAGTAAATCTATGGAACAATCAATCAAAGATAAATTAATAAGATAAACTAGTATCAACATTGTAAAAATAGTTAACCCTTGGGGTAATTCTTTCCCAAGTAAAATTGCCAACTCAATAGGGTAAACTAGTTGCAGTATATATGTGCTCTCAAGTGTTCTATATGGTTTTAACTTGTTAATATTAACAAGAACATGTTTACTATCAAATTTATCCACTACAACTAGTAAGGTTGTGTTTTTCAACAAAAGATATTAAATTTGGTAAGGACCAAACCAACAATGTACAAATTTCCCTAGATAAACATTTATAGATTGGGAAAACATAATACAAAATCCCCAAACTCAAATCACTTTTGAGTTGTTTGGTTTGTGACCATAATGTTCAATTCCATTGATTAGAAGCAACAATTTCTTGTGCCTTTAATCTTGACCTTGTAACTTTTCCAAATTCAATAGTCTATTGGTCAAAACCTTAATTAGTGTTGAATCAATCCGTGTACTTGGGTAAGTAGGCAACATGTATTCAATAGGTAATAATGGATGTAATCCATATGGGTGTGATCACAATCAAATGAACCAACAACGACAAAGGACTCAAGGACTATAAAGTTTTTTGTGGTCATTTTTCACTTTCTCATAGAAAGGACTTTTGAGATGAAATCTTTTGCAATATGTTACTAAAAATACATATAATTTTTTTAATACATCACATTTTTTAAATTAACTTTTCATGAATAACTAAGTTTTTTAAAAAAGTGTATAGATCTACCAAATTATGTGTTTCATTTTGAAAAATTATTTTAATTTCAAATTGTATGAAAATATGTAAATTATTTAATTATTTATTTTATTGTTTCATAAATTGCAACTTTTTTTTAGATGTCATGTACATTACATCCCATTTACATGCGGTAAAGGACTCTTGAATTTTAAAAAATAGAATCAATAGATTTTTAATTTATTAAAATTTTAAATTTCATAACTTTCAAATTGCGAGTGCTTTTTGAATGTGGATGATCAATTAACCACATCATCTCAATTTTTTTCTCATCAAAATTCCTTTATAAAGAGAGATTTTAACTTAGTAATTTACAAAATTGATTACTTTTGATGCAATTGTTGTTCAAGTTCAAAGGCCCTTTACTAAAACCAAAACCCAATTTATTTTTTTTGAATTCTTCAGCATTTGTATTAGTCATTTAGCACAACATTCCATGATTAACATGGCATTAAAGTGACACACAAAAATAAATCTAACAAGATAAAAAAAATTATTGAGTTTTGGTGGTCACCTAATATGTTTTTTGGTTCATTTGATTGTGACTACACCCATATATACTAACTAAAAGGGAATATATATCCTATAATGTAACCTTATATGCAATTTGGTAAAAAATAATATTGTGGGCCGAAATTCATCTTAACTCATATGTTCATCATTAACAAGTTTGGTTAATAATGTACCAATCACTTTGTTAGTAGATTTAGCTTGTCCATTACCCTACGAGTAATAAGTTATAAAACTAATATGTTTGAACAAAAAATGATCAATAACATACAAAAACCCTTCATTAATGAAATGAGTACCTTAATCTATGACAAACTATCAAGGACATCCAAAATAGGTTAAAATGTATTTATACAAAAACTTTGTTATTACTAATGCAATATTAATCCAAAGTGCTTTTGTTTCAACCCATTTCGTGGCATAATTGGTTGCCATTAGAATGTAATGATTGCTAGTGTAGTGGATAATTGGTTTAATTAGTGACCTAATAAAATCAAAACCCCACTTTTGGAGTGGTTCATGTGGCAATGTAGTAAATCTTGCTTAGTTGCATGTGGCAAAATTTCCTAAACATTGACATCATAGGTTCAACGATGATGAAAAGTGTTTTTAAACAATGTAGGACCAATATCTAGCATCTAGAATTTTTTATGTAGTGATCAAAAGGACAAATGTCCATTTGTAATTCTAGCATGTAATTCATGGATAACTTTAACTATTTTTTCATGTTGTAAACATCACTGATATCATTAACCCTGACTAATTTGGTATAATAAACTGTTTTATATAGTGAATGGTTTTGCTTTATGAACAAATGATTTGATTTGAACACCTTGGCTAGTCTTGGAGCAATTTGTGGTTTGAAGATTTTGGTTATTTTTGGTACAAATACCACTATATAGGCTTTTAATGCAGGATCCATGGATTGTTGTAATGCATCTTAGAAGTTGTTGATACTATTTTTATAACAATTAATTCAATACATATATATTGCATTAAATTTTCTAATGAAAAAATAGGTTTGAACACCATATTGACTAGTCAATTTCAAACTTACTTATTCCTTACTTTTATTATTCTAAAGTTTTTTGAAATTTTGTAGTTGATTTACAATAAACCCAATTGAGGGTTCAATAGTTTCAAAATGAAAATTGAATCTACTTTCTTGTGTTTTCGTGAAAAATTGCCTCTTTTTTAACTTGATATTTTTTCGACAACTTTTTTTGTATACTTTACAATGCTTCCACCCAAGTATAGTTTCCTATTGTCTACTAAGTATATCTTCATCCAAAATCACTTCCCAACAACCCATAGGTACTAGACATGCATGACATGGGGTTTGATTTAATTTTGATTGTATAACCACCTACTAACATTTTCTTATTATAATGATTCAAATCATTGAGGTACAACTTTAAAAACATGTTCATTTTTTTTACACACATCCCTTTTTGAACTCTTCAACTTTAGAAGAATCTTGTTGATGTTGATAAATGGTGCCATTCCTCTCATGTTATAAAAAGAACCTGGTACCCTACAAGTCAATTTTTTATTTTCAGAATTGCAAGTCTCACATGATGAACACTATTAGGAATGCTTACAACCTCTTTGTTGTGGGCATCTACTTACATCTCATCATGTTCTTGCTCTTGTTCCTCCCTATCACCTACTTGATCCAATTTTTTTTGTAGACTTTTAGTCACCATTAGTCGCATTCTAACACCAATTTTCTTTAATTGTTTATTTTGATGTTTTCAAATAGGTATCCTTACAACATTTCTTGTTCCAAATCTAAATCTTTAGTCCGTTAAACAGGTGCAAATACGCTTGAAGGAGCCAAAAACCATGTCAAGTAGTGATGAAAATTGTCAATTTTTTTACATATGTTTTTGTTTTGACATTTTAAAGTTATGTTAATCATTTTAAGTTGTGCTAAATGACTAATATGAGTGTAGAGGAATTCAAATTCAAATTTCATTAAATTTAATTTTGGGTTTTGATTTTAGTAAAGGACTTTTGAACTTGAACAATAGCTATGTCAAAAGTATTTTGCAAGGGACTAAGGTAAAAAAATATTTTAATTAAAAAATAAATGGTAAAAAAATTTAAATGATATTAACCTACTACCCACATGTAAACCACACTCACAAGTTAAAAGTTATGGAATTTTAAAATTTTCAAAATTCAAAGTATGTTTCAAATTTTCAAAATTCTTGTAGCACATGTGAATGGGGTGTAATATTGTACATGACATATAAAACTAAATTGTAGTTTATGGTACAAGAAAAAAAAACCCTAGAATAGTTAACATATTTTGGTATGATTTGAAATCAACATAATTTTTCAAAAATAAAATGTAAAATCTAGCAAAATTTGCACCCTTTGAAAAATTTGTATCTATTCAACAATGATTAACACAAAAGGGTGAAAATTTTGTAAATTAGACCGAAAAATATGTCTGCTCAAAATCCCATTTAAAAATATGACATTTTTTTACATAAACACAAGAAAGTAGATTGGAAAACTTTTAAAATTTCTTTTGAAGATATCTATGCCTCCATTGGGCTTATGGTAAGTTGAGTATAAAATTTGAAGAACTTTAGTAGAATAAAAATAGGTAACAAGTATGTTTGAAATTGATTAATAAATATTTTTTCAAACCTACTTTCACCCTACAAACTAGATATATTTTTATTAGAATGTGAAAAAGATGAAAAACCAAAACTACATTTGAGGACCACATTAATTCAAAAAAATTAAAAATGAACTATTTAGTCTATTTATAACCTACTTAAAGGCTATAAAGTAGATTGTGAACTTTTTTTGAATTTCAATGAATATACTTAAACCTACTTTAAACTTGTAATCTTTATTTAAAGTTTTAACAAAGTTGAAAAAAAATTCATATTAATCATTAAAGTAAATAATATTTTTAAATTCAATATATCTAAACCTAATTGATGACTTTTTTCATTTATGTTGCAAGGAACACGAGCAATGTAATTTACCATGCTTGGACCCAAAACATGTGATATATTGTGAAAATATGTTTATCTTTAAAATCAAGGCCTTATATTAATCGAACATTCCTTTCATTAATAACAACATTGAAATTTAGTCTGTTTTGATGTTTTTGATAATGTGTTAACCCCTTTTTTCCACAATCTTGGCAATTTTAACAAACTTTTAAATTCATGTTGGACAATGAAAGAAGTTTGCATAATAAATTTGTAGCACATCTTTAATCTTGCCCCACAATGTTTAGTTTACAATGATTTTGAACCACCAAATTGGTGTGGTTGTTCATGTATAATGTACTTTGATCATGAATGGTGCATTTTGACCTTTCAATTAGATTGTCACACCTATTCTAACACCTTAAAACACACTTGTTGCATCAATTCCAAATGTTTATCCATTTGGATGCAATTGTTCCCTATGTCAAAGCATCAATGAACACCTTGACATCCACCAATTGTTTTTAAAACTTATTTGAAGTGGCCCCATAAACCATGACATATTGCAAGGATAACAATAAAGGTGTTCATTGTCAATCTTCAAATTTCAACCACATATGCATGAATGGAAACCCAAAACTTTTGATCATAAGTTGTGACTTTAGACATATTGAATTCATTGCACACAAACGTTTTGCATTCTAGACATCTTGAAAACATTATTTGCTCATACTCCTTCCATTTCCTCTCATAATCTTTGGTAGAATCCAAAGAATTGTGCTTTAAAGGAAGGTTTAGGAGAAGGAACATGGATTAGGATTTGGTTACTAAAGATTTTTTGTTGGTTGCTTCATCGTGAAGAAAAAAATGACAAAACATGAAGTTTTGGGGAGGCATTGAAGATGCCATGGTCATTGACGTTAGCTGAAAGAAAGAAAGAAAAAACATAAATCCATAATCTTTTTTTTCAATAAAAAGAAATAGAATAATGTGCATTACAAACCCTAAACATTTTGATCATGATCATGATTTTAACAACCCACACATAAGAAGGAAAACACAATTGAAGTTTGATGTGGAATGGTGTGCATAACAACCAGGCTAAGTTTCTTTTGAAGTTTGATTATTATTCATGCACTTGTGTATGACTAACTTAATGCAATTGCAAAATGAATCTTATTTGAATTGAAAAAAAAAAAAAAGTTGAAGTTGGAAAATACTTTGATTGCAAATTGTTTTGTCACATTGTAAATAAGGAAAAAAATTATAACATCTTGGAGTTGGGTCCCCATGCCACCATTACAAAACTTGAAGCCCTTCAAAGTTAGTTTACATGAATCCAAACTTTGAATCAAGAATTGTGATTCACAATTCAAAGGCGGCAAGGTCTACACATCACATGACACACGTAAATATTAGCACATTACAACAACTTGCAACTTGCAAATGCAAAGCTCAAAACAAAAGCTAAGGTTAGAAATGTATTCTAGATTCTTGAATTGGTCATTGCAAAACATTGCAACAAAATGCATCCATGTACACCAAGTGATTTCATTGGTCCCAATGAATGAGACCTAGTGTGGACATAGTGAATTCATGAGTCCATTAAACATGGACTAGTGAACTTCACCCACATTTTGTAGTAGTGAAATCATGAATATTTGTGATCACCATTACATGTTGCAAAACATCTCACCTTAATTATTCCAAACTTTGAACCAATGAGATGAAATTGCACATTAATGAATATGTTAAGCAATTTAATGGCCCATATTAAGGATAATTTAAATTTTAACATTAACATCATTATAATGATAAGATAGTGATTTCAAGTAAAAACACATACTCAACAATGGCAAGAAGCCCCCTTTCATAAGGGACAACAATAAGTGACATGAGATGTACCAATCAATGCATCACGTGAAGGAAGAAGAGTGAAATCATGCTAATATGTACCAAAACAATTGTAACAATACATAATTTTGCATATCTAACATTTAAAGAGTTTTTTCAAACGTTGTTATTTTCAATATATTGGTATACATATCTTGAAATTTTGAAATCAATCTAATGAATTAAAAATACCTTAAAATAATTTGACATAATAGTAACTAGTGTTTTAAAGTTTTTTTTGAGCATAAAAACATTATTACAACTTCTTGAATTTTTTTGAAAATGACAACTTTTGGCAAATTTTTAACAAAAAAAAATAATAGTATTAATTTTTTTCAAAGACCTTTTTCAAGACTTTGTCAAATAAACAATAAATATACAAAGCATTATTAAGCAAATGGTTGTGATTCATTACAACATGGTTTGACCCATAAGGTGGCATAAACATTGGCAATATTGGATAGTGGGATTGAACAAATTAGCTACCTTTTTGCTTGCAAGTTTACCACATGTAGTGATGGGGATTAGGGTGTAGGAAAAAGTTTAGGTTCCAAAGCCCACAATCCATTTTGTAGCCTTTCAATGAGTTATCTCCCAAAAAAATCACCCATTTTCTAGATGTAATGCCTATAGTAGGACCTAAGTATAGGTTGAAATATGGCAAGAATTCACCTTCAAAAAAATTGTTGCAAGGTTTTGTACCTATCATTTCCTATAAAATTCTTATTTTCAATTCATCCTTTTGAAAACTATTTAGTGTTGAACTTAAATTGCTTCAACTTAAAGTGAACTTTGAGTTTCAAAAGGTTGTCATAGAAGTTCCAAAGCTCCTAACTTGAATTTAGGATTGCCAAAAGGTTGCCATAAAAAATTCAAGTTTAAATGCATTACCATATTAGTTATACATCAATTTTTTTGCTTTAAGTGGGGTGACCTTTGTGTGCTTTTACCTATTCCAAACTGATTAATGACATAATACCCTTTCTTTGATTCATGAATAAAGAAAAAAAATTCCTAACTCTGATCATGTTGTTACCATGTATCAAACAAATTGAAAATAAATTCTTGCCATCTATTGTGATGATTTTTGAATTGAAAATTCTTTCCACGATGTTTTTTCAAATGTTGACCACATTTTAAAAGGAAAAATGAAATTAAAACAAATTTATAACACTATTAAAAAAAAGCAAATACAATACCTTACAAAAAAACTAAAAATATTTGAAATGTAAACAAAATAACTTCAAAAATGGAAAATATCACTTATTGTGTTACTTAGGAAATAATTGTCATGTATTTTCCACTTGCATAGATTCTAATTAAAATTTGGTTTTTTTTCCAAACAATATATGATGAGAAACATACAAACTTGAACATACGAAATTTTAAATAACTAATGACAATTTAAATAGAATATCTTGATGATAAACCATGAAGAAAAAAATCAACTTGGATTCAAAAGATTAAAAGGAAATGTAATATTCACCTAGTGGACAAAATTTGTGGTCAATTTATACTCAATAGGTTAGGATCCTATTTCAATTTTAGTGGAAACCATAGAAGGTCATTTGACATTTTAAGCCTTTTCAAGGTATTTAATCATTTAACTAGTTGCAAAAATGACTAGAATGCATTGAAAGGGTGGGATCCTAATGCTAGTGTGGGTTTGTGGAAATTTTGAAAACACAAGTCTTCGATGAAATCCTCTCATGACTATGATTGCTTCTATGTCATTAGGATCAACATCTTGGGTAGAATAGGCTTGAATGTCAACAAGTGTTGGGTTCAGTTTTAATCCTTTGCCTATTATGTAGACACATTTCGCTTATCTTTAGCTTTGTTTTTGCGAGTGAAAGCACACTATAGGGGGGACCAAGATTGTTGTCACATTGTATTATTTTTTAAAGGTCCCATGTTTGATGTTGCGACCCTAGCTTTGGGCTCGCGACCAAAACAAAGGGGTTACAAGGTTGCGGGCCAAGAGGAAGCCCATGAGTCAAGGCAAGAAGAAGCCCGAGAGTCACATCACATACTCCCGGGAGTGTAAGAAAGTGTGAGAGAGTGAACCCTCACATTCCCAAGGTAATTCCCACTTTGGGAGATGGAGTCTCGATGGACTTCCAAAATTTTAGAGAGCGATTTTAGGGGTCAAAATTCAATGGCTTGTGGCGTTCTTTATATCATTGAAAAGCTCTTGGAACGTAGATGTTTAAAATGGGCTCACATTATTCATTTGGACATCTGAAACACAAGTTATGGCCAAAAGAAGGGCCGGGAGTCAAATTGCTAGTTTGATTCCCGACCAGAAAAAGTTGGGAATCGACCTAATTTACTTGGCTGCAGAGGGCATGTGACATATTGTTGGAAAACTCTTAACGATAGCTACAACTTTGCTTTAGACCGCATTGCAATCCGAGGTCTGCTTGCAAAGTTATGGGGCTCCAAAGTCGCGGGAGTCCCAAATGATGCGATTTCGGGACTCCCACTTGGGAGTCCCGGGAGAGAAAAATCATTTTGATATAGGCTCCGTGGCCAGCCACAAAGTATACTATAAAGGGAAAGGTGGTGGATTCTCCCAAGTCCGGGCTGTGGTGAGTTTAGTGTGTCTGTGTTGCCCGTGGTTTGTCCTAGCACCAAAGGTGCTTCAACTATGCACTAACCACTTTATGTGGGTTGTGTGCAGGCCCGTGTGAGTGAGTGAAGCTTGTCAACTCTTCCTAGTCCCATTTTGGAGCTCCAACACGCCCTTCTACCCGGCCCTCAAAGTGTTGTGAGTTAAGGAGTGTGCCTCAACTCCTCCCTCTTTCGTTGTCTTATACTTGGACTCACATTTGAGTCCTTCAAGGAGTTGGGAGTGCGTCATTTGAACTTCAACCATGTCATGTCATTATTATGAAGAATTTTCACAATGTTTTTGCATATTATGGTAGGTCAAAACCCAAATAAGTCAAATTTGAAAGAAACTACACTTTTTAATCTAATATGATGTGATGTTAAAGTATATTTGTGCCCACAAAAAAAATGTCACAACGTACCAAAAAATCAAATATATTAAAAAATTTATTGAAATGATTTTTAATCTTTATGAAATTTGTAATCTTTATTAAACATTGTGATTCCATATGATTGAAATAATTTTGTGAGCCATGTGAAGAGTTTGATAGTTATCATATCACAAATGGGTGTTTTGGTGGGCAATGACTATACTTGTATTTGTTAAATTAATATTTTGACAAACCATCATTTTCAAATGGAAGATGACAAGATATGTCAAGTGGGCCATTTAAAAATTTTTAATTTCAAAATTTTTTGGTTGATTATTTCAAACCCAAACATAATGTAGTCCAAAACCAAAAAATGTTCTATTATACTGCATATACCATTTAAATATACCCATTATTCCTTGAATTTAATCTTTTAATTTTTTTCAAATAATAGTAAATATCATTAACTTTGTGAAAATCAAAATATCAAGCCCAAACACCAAAAATGAAACCCAAAATTAAATATAACACACTTTGCATAAATATACTTTACACACATGTCATGAAATTACCCAAGTTAGCCCCGCCATAGTGTGCTTTCACCCTTGTTCAATAACTTATTCTTTGCAACCTCAATGCCCAACCTCCCAAAACTTACTAATCTTCATGGAATCTTTGTTCATGACTCTCATGTGGAATAACCTCAAAAGTTGGAGTATTATCTTTAAAGATAATCTAAATATCAACCATAATCAACCAAATAAAAGGACTATCAGCCCTTGAATAAATCCTTGCAATACATGGTGTTGTCCAACTTGGGGTCTTGTTAGATTGCTAGAATATTGGGAATTTTCTCAAGAGCACCAACTAAAAAAACGATGTGGTAAAAATATTTACAAAGAAATGAAATGTTTTTGAAAATCAAAAACCTAAATGCTTGGTCCGAATTTCATGTGAATTCTTCCATGGATACTCTTGGTTTCAAACGTAAAACAAATGCATTACAACAAAATGCATCCCTATACATACACCAAGTGATTTCAATGGATTTTGAATGAATTCACTAATCCCAATGAATAGGACCTAATGGGGAATTCACTAATCCACTAAATGGAGAGTAATGAATTGCACCCACATTTTGTAGTAGTGATGGGATTGTATTTCTCACCTACTTTCAACATTTAAAGTAGGTTTTGAGGCTTTGGATGTGTTGGAAAAAGGTGTTGAATTGAATTTTTTTTGAAGACAAGAAGTTGGAGATGCATTGGAAGATTAAATACTTGCTAGTAAAACATTATGTAAGAACTTCTTTTCTTCCAACATGTTGTTCCCAAGATTTGTTCCTCCATATGCCATCCTTGGATTTGAGCTCCTTGAAGAATCAAGTCTTGAAGATAATAAACATCCACTCATAGATGTAGTGCACCAAGGAAATCAACCCAAAGATATTCCAAATTAAGAGGCTTAGATAAAAAACTATCACATGATCATATCATTTGAGTGCCTTTGTATCAAGTTGTAATTATCATAAATGTATTGTTTAGTCTTGAAAACCCAACTCCTAAACTATTCAAAATAAAATTGAAACAATCATTCAAGATTTAATTTATTCGCTTTTTGCCATAAAGTTTGCTTTGTGCAACCACTTCTTAAACTAGAAGCCTAAGAATCCCTACTTAGGGAACTTCTTGGCTTCCTTCAACACACCAAATTCATTCCATTATTTGAACCAAGTTAGTTTCTATTCATGATTCATGAAAGAATAGACAAACATTTGTAGCTTTTATGTGAGAATCCCAAGCTTGGAATTTGTATCATAATGAACTTGTACCTCCTGTAGAAACTCAAGTTCAAAGGAAGGATCACATACATGAAAATGTTTCTGTACAATGTGGGATAATGGTATTTCCACACTTACTCTATGGCCTTTTCCATGAATTCTTCCATCTTGTTTGTTGAATGTTTTGGGTTGTTGTTAACGCCATTCGATGAATTATTAGATTTTCTTGTGAAAATATGTAGGAACAAAAGATAAAATCAAAATATGTAATTTAGGAAAGCAAATAGCTTAAGTATTTTCCTATCAATTTAGTAGGAAAGAAATAATAATATTCAATAGAATTATTTTTTTGAAGCCAATACAAATTAAAAGACATTATAATGTAGAAAATACTGCTAACAACAATTGGAAGAAATAATCTATTTCAAATTTAAAAATACACAAGAACTTCGTCAATTTTAAATTAGAACACTCCCTTTTACCTTCAGAAATTGAACACCTTAAATACCCTAAAAAAACTGCATCAAAATGGTGGAACAATCATTTAATTTGATCCCAAAAAAATTGATTCTAAAAATAAACATACGAATCTAGTGATGAAATTCGGTATAGGAAATTTGGTGACAAGAAATCCAATTAACTAAAAAAATTTGATAATGTGTTTCTAGTATAAAATTTGATAGTACAAATTAGATAAATTTTTTACCTTCAACATCATCCCCCTTTCTAATTGAGAGATTGTCCTCGTAATTATAGTCTAATTTATAAATGTTCAACAAAATAAACTATTCAGAATTCCATGGTAGTAGCTTCAATTAATTTTATTACCTCTACTATAACACTTAATCCAAAAGTCTTTAGTACACCATAAGTAATGGGAATAACAACTCTATAGGTGTTTACTTCTTTTGGCCTTGTGGAAATTTTTAATGTTGCATCCGTGCTAGTTGGAACAAAAGTGACTTCACTGGCAACAATAATTGTTGAATAGAAAACAATTGTAACATTAAGGTCATTAATTTTTTTTGGGTATCATTGGAGGGCCCTTGAACTGAAATTGCTTGCAACACCTAAAGTGCCTCTAGTTTGATAGGGCCAAAAGCCTGTGCAGCACCTAAAGTGCCCTCTAATTCGGTAGGGCCAAAAGCCTGTGCAGCACCTAAAGTGCCCTCCAATTCAATAGGACTAGAAGTTTGTGCAACATTGGAATCCACTTCCATGTTAACTCCTTCATTTTAGTCGTCATTATGATGCGTGCTAGATATAATAGTGGATTCAGTGGGTGTTGGTACCATGTTGTAATCAAATAAAAACATCACCAGATGAGGCATAACTTTTTGAAAGGCCTGTAACCTTTGGTAATAATTAAAACTCATTTTTCTAGTAATCGTCGAAAGATTCCCAGATTATGTTGGCAACCTAATATTTACACAGAGCCCATTGATTTGTTTGTGATTTTTTGTTCTTCCATTGATAGATTTAGAGCTCATCTTTCATAGCTTGGCATGTTCCATCTTCAAAGTGTCAAACTCTTCCATCCAATGATGGTAGAGATCAACCACTTCCACTCTATGCCCTAGGGATTTCATCTCCTTTTCAATTACCTCTAGTTCCTCTTGAGTCATAACCAAGTTGGGCTTGTGGGGAGGTTTCAATGATGGGTGCCAAGCTCACTCTTGGGCTAGGCTCGCGGGGAGGTCTTGACAATGGTTAGGTTCGTTCCTAAGGCTGGGCATGTAGAAGGATCTCAGCAATGGCCGTGCTCACTCTTAAGGCTGAACACGTGGGAATATTTCGGTGATGGCCAAGGTCCTTCTGGGCTGGGTTTTTGGGGAAGTATTGGCATTTGCTGAGCGAGCTCACAAGCCGGGCTCACTAGAAGGTGTTAGCAATGGCCAAGCTCCCTCCTAGGTCAAGTTCTTGGGAAGGTCTTGGCATTTGTTGAACTGTCTCACGAGCTGTGGTCATGATAAACTTTTGACAATGGCCGAATTCCCTCCTGGGGCTTGCTTGCAAAAAGCTCTTGGCGATGGCCGAACTCCTTCTCAGGCCTTATTCACAAAAAGTTTTCTTTCACTCCCAATAACCTTTTTTTTGTTGTTTTGCGCTCAATTAAAGTCCCTAGTTCTTGAGGGAGGACGCCAAGACATGGAAATTTCTTTATCTTTCTCAAGGATAAATTTTCTTAAGGTTTTTTATTGTCATTCTTCTGAACCAGTTAATTATTTTTTTACAGGGTGTTGTGACGCCTACAGATCAAATTTTGGATGTAGGTCAGAATTTGGAGACAGAGGTGAAAAAGAAGCGAAATGTTTTATAACCTTAATTTTGTATGAATTATAACCTTAAGATTGTATGGTCAATGTGGAGAATGCCAAAATCTGAAGTATGGTTTCCAATTTCTGTACTAATGATATGATTTCTTTACGCTAGTGTAGAGAAAAACTAGAATATATTCAATTGCATTGTGAGGTGAGAGCTTGACAAGGAGGAGGAAATGTTTTTGAATAACTTTCTATTATGTATGATTACTAATTATCCAAGGGTGTTTGGAGCATTTTGTGAATAGGTAGCATTAATAACTAAAGGCAGAATTGTTGAATTACCTTCTGGGGACGCTCAGGAGGAGGTATACTTCATGTATAATTTTGGTTACTTTGCATTTATGAAACATGTGGAACAAGCCTGAACTTTATACTTTGTGTCATCTAGGAAGTATTCCAGGGACTAAATTTTGATTCAACAATCAAGATTTTGCAATGTAAGGAAGTAAGTTTTTGGGAAATCCGATTGGGTTCAAATGAATACAAATATCAACAAGCTTTTCCAGTACCATGATCTAGGTGTCCACCTCCAGTACAATGAACTAGATTTCCAATTTTTCTTGAACCATCTTATAATGAATGAATTGTGGACCATTACATTTATAGGTAGACGTGGAGGAGTCACAAATAGAACGAAATAATGTGTTGGAAGGCCTGGTTTCAGCAAACCCAAAGGAAGTGGGTCTTTCAAAATTCACTTCTCAAATGTTGTAAGGGAGACATTTTTAAAAAATAAATGATTTCACATCTTGAGTCTATTTTTGACTCCTATGGTCAGCAGGGAAGTTGCATTTTTTTTTGAGAAAACTGATATTTTTGTTTGTTTATCAAAGAATTGAGTTGTACTTTGCCTCTGGTAGATGGCTATGGTCTGCACTGACCATAGGGAAAGAACCTTTTAAAAATGTAGCAAACCTTTATTTTTTTTGGTCAGAGTTCATTGAGTTGCACTAGATCAACCTTTGAGACTGTAATCTGTGTCAATTTTCTTTCATCCCTCCCCCTATAATTCGGCACTAATTATAGGTTTTATTTAAAACTGTTCTTTTGAATGTGTTTCCTTGCATTATAATAGTTCAATTTAAAATCCAATTTTCTTTTTTGTTGGACTTCATAACCCCAACACCCTATAGAGGGAAATATCCTATTGAAAGCTCAAAATAATTTCATTAGTCTTGCCTGAAACATTTTTTTCTTCTCTTTTATTTGTTGTAAAGCCCTAACACCTTAAAGTCGGCGTTGACTATAAGGAATTTTGTCTACACTATATGAGGATTAGTTTCGTTGGCATTTCATTGTAGGATAAATCACTTGTTTTTTGAGAATTCATAAGTTTTTTCTATCAATGGTTGGCAGCGACTATAGGACAAATGCTCACAAACATGCCCCCAATGGTACTCATAAGCCCTCTTGTGTGTCTATCAATTTTGACCTCTTAATATCACCTCCTCCGATACTATCTCTAGTTATTTCAATTTTTTTGGCATTATCATTCTCTTACTTTGTTGGTCAGGGTTAGATTTGAATTGTTACAAGTGAAACAAATTTCACTTTGGATCTCCAACTCCCATTTATGTTTTCACAAAGGGAGTCTAGTTGCCAAAGGACCATAGAGGTAAGATAACATCAAAATAAGTTGAACACTTTGGAGGTTTTGGACAAGTACAAAATGTTCCTAAAGAACAAAACTAAGATAATTTCCCTTTGTGTCGCCTTCTAACCATGCTAATTGTTGGCCAACATTAAAGATTGATGTGTTCAAGATGGCACAAGCATTCTTTATAAGTTATTGGGAAGGTGAAAAGGCATTCTATGTTTCCTCACAAAACTAGAAAGGTGAAGAAGAGGTGAACACCTACAACAATACATGGAGTTCTCTCTAGAAGGAAAAGAATGCAAAGTTTGAAAAGTTCCTAACTGAGGATCCAAATTTATGCTAACTTTCTAGAAATGTTCCATGTCTATGACGACAATCATCACCTTTAGGCTTGGTAGCCATACATTGATTTGAACCATCCTAATAAGTTGGACTGGCACATCAAGGTCGATTCATTTGTTTTAGACACAACAAACAGCCTGGTCAAACTACTCACAACTATGACCAACATAAACAAGTGAGATTCCATTCTCACTGTTCATTCCTTTTTCCACACATGTCAAATTATTTCTTGTTGATGATTAATAATTTCATTCTTGGTAGGTCCATTGAGATGGACCATGTGAAGCCTTCATTGGTTCATGATTTTTTTTGCATTCAATCCATTGGAACAATTCCACTTCATTAGTTCAAAGAGGTCATTTCTGATGCCTAATACAAGAAATGCATGAGGCGTTTTTCAAATATAAGGTAGGTTTTTTACATCTTTTCTCATATGAGCTTCATTTACTAGAACAATTACATCTGATTATGAGATAGAGTTTTTCTTGCAGAAGGAACTTGTGGTGGCTATGGATGTTGCACACTGCTTGTATTATGCAAATGTTCAAGCTCTCATTTTTGTGACCCGAAAATGGTGGCTTCATTAAGTAATAAAGCCATGGACAGTGTTCAACGGGAACACTTGACTACATTCCATAAAAGGCTACCTATTTGTGAACTCACATTTGGTGCTGAATTCTTCCAACAAGTACAAGTTCATTATAACATGAATCCTAATCTAGGATGATGATAGAGAAGTTGCAACTCATTATGTTTTCACAAGTGAGCAATGAGCAAAAGGTTTCTTGGTTAAAGTAGTGGAACTAGTCTTTGGTTATGAAGGAAGTTCAGAAATTTCCTAAGGTCGGGTTGTCGATTGCCATTTTTGAGAAATGGATCCACAAGGCAACGTTTTGGTTTCAGGTACCCTATTGGTTCTATTTTGATGGTACATTGAAATTCTTTCTATGTTGTTTTCATTGGCCATATTTGCTAATGGTTTTTTTTTTTTTTTTGGGTGTGTTTTCTTTTTATTTGGAAGTGGGGGCCAAGAAGCTTCATAATAAAATTTTCACCAACCCTGGGGTTTATAACCTTATAATTGTCCAATTTGCATCTTGGGGCGTTCTTAAA
>Ga0116227_10001819_pt1 | contig 48324 bp, 36 predicted proteins | sample S1TSphgellanicum_FD_89693 | JGI IMG/M metagenome (GOLD analysis project Ga0116227, IMG submission 89693) | Host-associated microbial communities from peat moss isolated from Minnesota, USA - S1T2_Fb - Sphagnum magellanicum MG | ecosystem: Host-associated > Plants > Peat moss > Unclassified... | reverse complement strand
TTTTTTCCTTTTTTTTCCTTTTTTCAAACGTCGAAACCTTGCCCTAAATAATTTTAATTTTCCCTTGCCCCCCTTTTTTTAGGGTGGTTTTCCCCCCCCCCCCCCCCCCCCCCCCCTTTTTTTCCCTCACTTAATGCTAATTTAATAGATTCTATTGACATGGATTTCAATAGTTGAGCTTTTAAGTTTAATACCATCTAACAACAACCCCTTGACTCATCCATCAACATAATGCAAAGTTCACCAAAAATTCAAAGATATTTCTTAATGCATTTTTAAAAGAATATCCCTCCTACAAGAGAAGATGGATCTCCCATCTACTCCTTAAAAGTGGGACAGATACTACACCTACTTCACAAATAATACCCATGTGTAAGCACCATCCTTCTCCTACACCTTGTAATGTAATCTACCTATATTTTATATTTTGGTTCATATAACATTCATCATAAAGCCCATGGGTGGGGAACAACCTTTTTTTTATTTGTAGAACTTTTGAAATTGTTTGCCCCAATTTCAATGATTTTTTTTTAGCTGAAAAACTTCTGAAAAATAAAAAACAGGAATATAGAAAATTTGCCAAATTTCTATACAAGGTTCAAAATAGGTAGCTAAAACTATTATCTAAGGACACTTCAATTTTTTCATTTCATATTTTTTTAATAGCCAACTTATGGATGATTGCCACCTTAGCTACATCACTAGAAATAAAATAAAATAAAATAGTGAAATACATTCCCAAATACATTCTCAAATGAGGTAAAAAAAGCATTTGGAGAAATTTCCTAGTGTATTTGGAGGGACCTTATTTCCATGGAGGGACCTTAAACCCTAAACCTCTTAGAAAAGAGGAGAGATCTTACATCTACTATGTAGATTGGGAGGGGACCTTCAGACCTGGCAACTTTGAGAAGTGACTCGATTGGAAACTACTTCAGAAATGTGGCTAAGGTGTGTGTGTGTGTCTTTGCAAGAGACCAATCTTCCAACGTGCGAGCTGTGTCAAATCAACCATAATTGTCAGTAAATGAAAGATCATGAGCTTTGCTTCTCTGCCTGCATTTCAATCCTTGGTTTTCATCAAATATCTATTCTTTACCAAGAATCCATTAGGCTGGAACCTGCTACTTCAAAGACAAGGATCAAACAAATATTCGGCTTGTGATGTTCATTTTTTAACAAAGTGTATACATCTTCGATGCCATTATCTTGCACCGGAGTTCAATACTTGGGTTGCACTCATAGTGCCTTCAGATTACACAAGGTACAAACACCGAATGCTAACGAGACACTGCATACTGCAGTTGATTCAATTGTTCCATAAAGTGCTGAATGCAGATGTGCCTCCTATTTCCCAAATGTTCTAGAAATGCCACTGACATCCAGGAGAATTTCTCTACCTCCAAACTGGGTTGGATTTTCACACAACTACTGAAGCTTGCCTTGCTCAGCAGATATGTATATTATGATCCTTTCAAGTCCAAATTCATTACCGACCACCGCAATCAATCTTCAGAAACAGCCCAGAGATGCAACAAATTCATTACCAACCACTGCAATCAGTCTTCAGAAACAACCCAGAGATTCACATAAATTCATTACCAACCACCACAATCAATCTTCAAATACAGCCCAGAGATACACACAAATCCCCACCAAAGACTTTCTTGGGCAATTCAAAGGTTTCTGACCTGTTACAACTCGGGCTAAGGTTTGTCAAGGTGCGTGCACTGCAAGCTCTGCTTGAGACTCAAACTCACATACATCAGGTCTTTGCTGCAGTTCGAATCTGAACATCAGCTGACTCAATGTTTCAGTTTCCAGTCTCAAAATGTCATTTGTAAAGAAGCTGGAACTCTGCACTTGCTCAGGTGGAAGAGGAAAATGTCACAACAATCTTGCCCTTCATTGCTCCTCTATATATGACGTATGACCTGCATACATAGTACATGGCAAAATGTACTGTGATGCGCCTGGAGGAAGAAGAAGAGATCAAACCCTAAGTACTTAGGGTTCTGTTTTCCAAGAGCCAGGCGATCGATCGATCCACATTCGTACGCAACGAGTTTCGTTGTGTTTCCTTCCAAGGGCATTGCTACCAGCACGAAGGAAGAGATTTGCAACGTTGAAATGGCAGAAGAGTTGAGAGATGCCGCTGTGTTGATTGCGTCCGAAAATCCCCAAACGATGCTTCAGTAAGCAAACTTTGAGAAAAGGTGTGAAACAACACCGGAGAAGAAGAAGAAAATAGGTACAATCTCTTGGAAGGGAGTGTGGCGAACATACTTCTACCGCGGGAGAGAGGAGAGATTCTTCTTGTGTCGAAGATGTTACACCTGCAGCCATGGGTGAGGCTGCAACGAATGTGCGCGCCATCGCTGTCGGGTTCAACACCTGTTTTGTTTCACAACTTTCCGCAACAACGGCAGCAGCGGAGCCTTCTTCTTCACGACGGCCGCCGCTACGCCGCTGTCGTCATCAGAAGTTGCGCTAGCTCTGCTCGCCCTTCTCCCTGGTTGCTTGTAGGTCTGGGAAATCCTGGTTCCAAGTATCAAGGCACTCGTCACAATGTACATCCCTCCCTCAAAACCATGTCAATTCCATTGTTGCTCTTTTTCTTCTCGATCTCTCATCTTCTTCCTGAATCTGTGAGACAAAGAAGAAGCTCTTCTCACTGGCAGGAATTACAGTTCTCATCAGGAATGGAACACTTTCTGTGTTGTGTCGTTTCAGGTAGGGTTTGAGATGATTGATGCGATTGCACAAGCAGAGAACATCTCTCTCACAACAATTCAACACAAAGCACTTCTTGGCAAAGGTTAGAAAGCTCCCAAAACCCTGTGATAAACCAACTCGTCCTTCTTTCACAATGCTCAAAACCACTCTCCAACTTCTTCTGCTGCAGCAAAAATGGTTTCCTTAACAAATGCCTCTGAACATGGCTTCCACCAGATGTTGCAACATAATTATCCCATGCTTCTTTTCAGACTTTAGCAGTTTTTGGCTTGATGAAACTGTGTTTTGTTTGAGTTTTACACTTTCTTTGTAGTGCATGCTTCTTGCTGGAAATCACAAGCCTGTGTTGATTCTGTCACAAAGATTTGTCCTTGCTTTGTAGATCTGGACTGATAACTGTATGCACCATTTGGGTCATGAAGAGATAGAAATCAAAGCTTTGCTCTAAGTTGAGGAATGAGATACAGATACAGATGGGCTGTATTTGCAAGCCTGTATGTATGTGCAGGGTATGTTGGAGGTGTGCCAGTGCTTCTTGCCAAGCCTCAGACTTACATGAATTTGAGTGGTGAATCTGTAAGCCCTTCTGTTAGCCTCCTTCTCTTTACCATTCAATACATCAGCAGCAGCAGCCTGGATACACCGAATCAAGAATTGTGTCCATTTGTTTGCTTTTGCACTGGAGAAGAGATGTGTAGTTGTTTCATCCATTCTAGGGATACAAGTCCAAAAGGAGAATCAAAATGAAGCTTTTGGGCTCTTGTGGATTCAGGTTGGACCACTATCAACTTATTATAAAATTCCAGTGGAGCGTGTACTGGTGGTATGTATCTCCATCACTGTCTTTTCCACCTGAGTCATTAGGGTTTTAGGCAACAGCCATATGAGACACAATGTTCTTGCAGCCAATGATTAGCTCTAGTGATTGCTTTCTCTCAATTATGTGTTATTAGCATCTCTCAGTTGTAAGACCTTAGCACTACATTGTGGACCTTGAATCTTCAATTTTGCCCTTATCAGTGATTCCAGTTTGTTTGTCTCAGTTTGTTTGTACAGTGATTTACATGAATGCGATGATAATGTCGTCTTGTCTTGGTTGGGTTTCTCAAATGTTGTTTTTGATGTAGATATATGATGATCTGGATCTTGAGTTTGCAGTGATGCGGCTGCTGCCAAAGGGTGGCCATGGTGGTCATAATGGGTTGGTTTGCTTACAACTTGCAGTTTTTCTAACATGATTTGCATGGGTCTTCCTCAGATACTGTTGGAACTGCTTGCTTGTTTTCATAGACTCCTTTGGTCATGCAAGGTTTTTCATTGCAGTTGGAAGTCTGGTCTGTTTTGTGAGAGAATGATTACTTGAAGAACAGTTGTTTGCTTGGATGACAGGATGAAGAATCTGATGCACCATTTCAAAGGGAGCCGTGAGTTTCCTCGGATGCGCATTGGTAGGTGTGGAACACCTGTGTTTTGTTGTAGTACGTATGGATCCTCAGTTCTTTCTGTGTTTTCTCTGTTCTTCAGGGTTAGGTTTCCTCTTTGTTATCTTCTTGCTGAGATATTGTTAGATCTGAGATGTCTGGGCCATTTCATAATTCATTCAAGTTAACATAAATCACAATTATGGAAAAGTTATAAGTCAAGATGTATCAGTAGGCCTTGATACCTATGTTTCTTCCTCGTCTATTCAACAAATTTTTTTGGTTTCATTCTTTTTCTATTTTCCATCAAGCATGCTTATTTGAAATTTTTTTGTTAGTTAATGCTTCGGAGAGGGACAAATAAATGCAGACTTTAGAGCATTTGTAGTGAGCTTTGGTTGAAATGGATCAAAATAGAACAAATGGTTGAAATGTGCACAGAGAGTAAGAAGGGCATAGATCAAAGTTTTGGTTGTGAAGGAATGAGGACTGGGACATTACAGGAATAGGGAGGCCTACAGGCACAATGGACCCAAGAGCCTATGTGTTGCAAAAGTTCAGCTCCAGTGAAAGGGAAGAAGTAAGCTAATCAAAGCTCACCTAATTTTAACTTGCTCAACTATAGAGGGTTTCGTAAGTGATTCAGACTTTCCAGCATGCAACAGATTTTAAGTTGAAATTAAGTACATGGTGAAAAACCTGTGTCTTTTCAGCATGATTTCTGTCTGAGTCACATGGGGTGGAGGGTTGCAGCTGGATGCATCATTGCAACGAGGAGTAGAGGGAGTGAGGCTTCTAACCGAAAAAGGTCTTGAAAGAGCTGTCAGTACTTGGAACCAGTACCGCAAAAGCAAGCTGGCCAGCATACAGGAACTGTAGTTATAAGTGCAGAAATTGCATGATTTTTTTAATAACCAATTGTAGTGTTGATTTAAACAAAGCTATGTGGGAACAACTCCCAATCTGAAGTGTTACACCTTTATTTAGAGATTGTCAGTCATTTTGTTTAAAATTCTCTTTGAAGAGGGCATGAGCAGTCATATAAGTCCTTAAAGTTTAAAAATTACAGGTTCTGCTCATGTTAGTATGAAGTTATTGCTGTAGATCTAACATCAGTATTTCACAATCTAAAATCAGGAAATCTTTCTCCTCTGCGCAGAAGTTTCATACAATGTGTGTATTGTGTTTACTGACTGATGAAGGCATGAACAAAGGTATGAACTATGAACCAGTATAACCTGCTTGCCTAAAAGCCCAGAATTGGGCTTATCAAAGTACTGCTGTTCAGTTCCAACTTTGCTTCTGGTTCCAGGGAGGCCAGTTCTGATTTTGCTTTGGTATGTAGAACTTTGTGGTCAGGTGTACAAACTTGGCTGGAACCAAGACTGGAACTGGAACTGAATCTAAAACTGGCCAACTTTGGTAAATACCTTCTCTCATATTCTTCACAATTTTTGTTATTGAAGTAGGCTCCAAGTTCAAATTATTTTGTTGGAATCATTTTGTACTTCATTAATGTCGATTTCTAATGTTGTCATTGAGAGGACAAAATGGAAGGTGCAATCCTTTTAGTACTGTAACATATTTGGGGCTATTTGAGAGGTTCTCAAGGTTTTGATATTTAATTTAATTAAAATACGTCTTTTGATACAAACTATAAAACATGGGAAATGACATTGTAGTGTTACAACTTGTTGATTTCACTATTACTAGTTGGCCCCTGTGCTGTCAGCCCAAGTATAAGCTCACCCATCCCAACACTATTCTGGTTGAAGTGGACTTAATTCAAAGTTCTTAACCCAATAACATGCAAGCTCAAAGAATAATACAATTTTCAAGAGTCAATTGTCTTTGTAAGAAGAATGTCACTAGAAGGTATGACCACAAACAACCAATATGTGCCTATCATATGCAATGCTCTTAAAAATAAAAATGGATTGAATTTGGACATGTAACCAAGTAGGTGGAATATGTTTATAGTGTTCAAGTTATTATTTTAAAACTTGAAAAGTGTGTTCATTGATAATATTTGCTATTAGCAATAGATGTAAACAACTGAATTCAATTATTCAAATATCATATAGCATGACCCTACTCCAATCTCTTTCTTGACAACTTGGTGGTGGACAAACTTTATCGATAATGGTAGATTAGAGTTGGTTTAAATGGGTGATGTTAGGTTCAATTAGCAGTTGGTTTAGGACAAGCAACTTTATGTTCAATTAGTAGTCTTCATTGTTTAGGATGACACTTACCACCTAAACTATTTCATGTTAAACCCTTTTCATATTTGTCTTTTCATTTTAACACCTTTCAATTGTCATGTGTGGAAATTGAGTATTTTTATCTTCCCAAATGACACCAACACATATTTGAAATCGATTAGGTCACATCACATTGAATAAAAGGTTAATCCTCTTCAAATATTCTTTTGAAGATTAATGTGATTTCATTGAGTCTCATGGTTTAATTGATGCACAATTCTTTTTAATGTTTTAAATAGGTGAAGATTGAATTTCACATTGTAGGATTAAATGAAGTGAAAATGATTTCATGGAAAATCAATATAATCATATGAAATTTTGTTTTGATTCTATGAGATTCAAAAAATTAATGAAAATGTATTAACATTCCAAACTTATGTCAATTTGATTGTCATCAATAATGTGGAGCAACAAGGAGACTTTGTTAGTTAATTTGAATGCTATCAAACATGGTACTTCTTGCAATTATTGGACATTTGTCAAATTATTTTCTTGTCATTGGAGCTAACATGTATTTATGAAGGTTGTTTGTTTGTTTTGTTTGTCATGTTGAAATTTCCCAAACTATGGTGCTTCTTGCCACACTCTTGATACCATTGGAAAGCCTTCCATGAATAGGAGTGCATCAATTTGGTTTCATACTAGTTCAACCTACGATGAAGAAATTATTGGATATTGAACATTTTTTTCACTAAAATTTCATTTAAATGAAAACTAAAAATTATAAAGGAACTTGGGTGTGCTCTTGATATTCTTGGGAAGCCCTCGTTGAAAAAGATTTAATGAAGGCAATTTGGAACTTTTTAGACATAAGGCGCAAAATATACTAAGTTTTGAATAGTTTTTGTCATTGGAAATTCAATTAAATTACAAAACGTGGTTTTGGAAAGAAAAATTAGTCAGGTAACCAATTCTCATTTGGGCCAATAGCAAAGCCACACTAGTTGAAATAGAATCCCCTTTCTAAATTATTGGGTTTTACAACGATATGAAAACATGTTTGTAATTCAAAATTTAAGGTTGGGACACAAGTTATTAATTTTGAAAATTAATCCTCTTGCATTAATGCTAAATGATTATTGTTAAAACTATAAAAATTTGTAAATTTTAATTATAGGAATTAATTGTTATTAACAATTGTTGTAATCAACTAGGCAGTAACTACTCAACAATCACACTAGAAGATTCCAAACAACAATTTTTCTTATTAAGCAAATTTTTAATGTGCATTGTATAATTTGTTTTTAACTCATATTACATCTTTTTATTTGAGGGATTTTTCAAAATGTTGATAGTACATTTTTTAAAATAAAAATTGCATCCATTTTTCCCCATGTATCTTTGTAGGCATTTGCAAAGTTGTGAAGTAATTTAAGTTGATGAAACTTTTCCCTAGCAAACTATTTTTTAAAATTTGAACACTTCACAATTTTTTATTGAAAGATTGATATATCTTTTTACATCAATTTAGAAAGATGTTAGAACAATGTTCATTCTTGAATTGATGAGATGAATTTTTCATGCATCAAATTGAAACAATTTCTTGTGAACCTTTCTACCACCATACTTATTGATACGCCTAGTTGATTGAATGAAAACTTTGTTGTGCAATTTTATATTTTAAATTTCATTAGTTATCATTGTTATTGCATATAGTTTTTAAGCTCTCTTCAAAGGTATTTACTTCAATTCCATGTAACAATTGGTACAAAGTTTTGGCTTCAACTTTGAATTAATTTGTAACTAACAAGTGAAGACCTAGTTGTATTTTATGGGATTTTTTTTATAATCAAATTCTCAAGTTCATCTTGCAAATTCAACTTATGAACCATTGTGACACCAAATGGTGTTTAGTTTTTTGTTTCAATTTTTTGAATACTATTATTATCTAGTCTTAAACCATTTTTTATTTTTATTTTTTGTAGGTTTGAACCACAACAATGAAAAAATGATCAAATTGTTTTGCATGGCAACAAGATTGACAAATTGCACTTTGACACCATGCATGTTATTTCCTAAAGAGATTTTGAAGAATCCCAAAGCTTTTGGAGGAAGTGGAATGTTGTTTATGATAATAAGCAAATAAAGATGGGAATGTTGAGAATAGTTGCTAATTGATAATTGTTATTGGAAAGAGGTGGAATATCTTTGGTGCCAAGTTAGTCACAAGGTAGCCCTTTAATTGGTATGTAAGTTAAGATAACTTCTTGTGTTTTGGTTGGAAAAGAACTACAAAGAAAGAAAATGAGGTTGGGTAACATAATTAAATGAAGTAGAAAGGTAGGAGGATCCATGTCATGATTTAGAAAATTTGTGAACTCTATTAAAGATACATAGTTTGATGGTATTTTGAACATTAATTGATTGGAACGAATTAGAGATTTGATGATAATATGTAATGCATACTAATCAATGAGATGTTGAACATAATTGGGCTTCTTCCTCATTTTGTTATCTCTCAATTTGGTTAAACACACACTTTGTCGATCAAAGTTATCTTGTGCTATCCAATGGTGAAATGTGCATATGGTCATGTATTTTATGATCTAGATATGGAGTATTTGCATGAGATTGGAGCTTGTGTGCATTTGGACATGGAAATTGCATGAGATTAAGGTTTAAGTGTATTTACAAAAGGTTGAACCTTTTGTAAGCTAGTTCTTTTTCAAGGTCTTGACCACATTTGGCATTGACAAATACATGATTGAACATGGATCAATTTTGAGGTAGGAGTCAAATTCCATATTTATCATGAGTGAAAAGTCAGTATACACAAACAAAGAACATCAATGGAAATTACAACAAAAAGGAATGTGAAGCTTGTGAATTTTCTTCATACAAGGTTTGTATAGTTATTTGTTCAATGACCTTAGAAGTTACCACAAATAAGGTTTAAGGGCTTTATAAAGGATTCTGTAAAATCTTGCTAAGTGTTATATTTTGGAACCATAATTATTAGTAAATTTTTTGATATGATTTGGGTTAGATAACTTTAAGGATTCGATTCCCTTCATTATAATGTTCATGTTTAACTTTGGTTTTCATTAGTCATATAGACTCGTAAAACTTTTCTTCAAAAATTAGTCCACCTTGAACTCTAAATAAAACCTAGATACATTAAACCTTCACATTTTTTTAATTGTTGGACAACAAATTATATTGATGTAATAGCTAGAATCATTAATTTTCACATCTTCATTTTCACATCATCATCTATGCAATAACCAACATGCAACAATATGAAGCATTTGATCAATTTAAGGAACACAAACTTAAGTTGCATTATGAAAATGTTGATTTTTCCATGTTCAAGTGAAATATTTGGGTCACATGATTTATATAGGTGGATTGGGGTTCAACAAGTCAAGGTTGAAACCATTTCACATTTCTTTAGCCATAGGATGTTAGTTCACTGGGAGCCTTCTTTGGCTTGTGTAATTATTACCGCAAGTTTGTTAAAGAATTTAATAACATTATTAAACCTTTAACTAGTTGATGAAAATTGATTAAGAGTATATTGGGGGTGATGCACAAGAACATATTTTTCATGAGCTGAAAGTTAGCCTCACTTTTGTTTGCATTTTAAAACCCATTCAAGGATGACCATTTTATTTCATATTGATTGGAGTACCTTTAGGTTGAAAGCAATATTCACTCTACTTGATGATGATGGTTGAAAGTTTGTAGTGGCATATTTTAGTTGATCCAACAATAAAATGGGGCAAAATATAGCTTGTATGAAGGGAAATGTTTTGTTATTGTTTAGTCTATTTCATCATTTGGTTTTATCTTTATGGTAGCCCATTCAATTTAATTATCAATCACCAACCATTCAAGTTTTTGATGGAATCAAATCAACTCATAAGAAAGTTGATTAAAAGGGCCCTTATGTTATAGGAATATGATTTTGATAATGTCCATAAGGCTGGTAGGGTTTATTAGGATGTTGATACTAAGTCAAACCTCAAGTGCTAGTAGGAAGGATACCACAAAGGTTCGTTGGCATGGGGATGAAAATTTGACAATGGTACCAAAATGGTATGCTTCGATCTACCTACATACCTTATTGGGGTGTTCTAAAGATGTATTTTAAAGTGACATCGGTAAGGGGGATTCTCATGATTTGGAGATTGAACAAGAAGGTGATAGTGCCTTGGATATATACGGAAATGCACATATCATTGCATATTTGCAAGCAATGAAACACTCCTAGTTGGGTTGACAACTAAGGAACATGATTTGGTTATGCACAATGCCAAACAGTTCACAAAAGAAGGAAATTTCATCTTATGGGTGTGGTTGGATGGATGAATGTCAGTTGTGCTTCACCTAAAACAAGATGAAAGCTTTGTGTAGATGTTCATGAAAAGTTGAGCCATTTTGGGGTCCAACAAACCTATAATTTGTTCCACACAATACCAACGACAAGGGATAAAACTATAAGTTCAATAATGTGTTTCACGATGTGTGGTGTGTGATTGAATTTAAACATCATTCAACACACCCAGACCCCATCTACAACCATTGCCCATCAAATGGTTAAGGTCTTGGTGGAATTTTGATTTGGTTGGTTCATTGAGTTTGATAATATGACATAATTGGTATGTTTTGGTTATGATTGAACATTTCTCCAAGTGGTTCAAGTTAGTGCCATTTTTTGTTCACTAAGTTTGATGATTTGACATGATTAGTATGTTTTTGTTATAATTTAACATTTCCCTGAATGGTTGGAGTTGTTGCCATTGATAGATTGTAACAATGAAAGAATAACATATGCATTTATGGATAGAGTGTTCATTAGGTTTAATGTTGGACAATTGAAATATTCATTAAACAAGGTACAAAATTCCATGAAGAATTCCAATAATTATGTGAGAAAACATTAATAAATTATCACATTACTTCACAAAACTATCTTGAAGGAGATGGGGTTAACTGAATGAATGATGCAAATAATGAATTGGGGATTTGCAAAAACATGGGCTCCAAAAAGGCCATATTAAAAATTGGGATTTACAACTACCATGTTTTGCTATGGGGTATAGGAAGCAAGTTGTTGTATGAGCCTAAGCTTATAACCTAGAGTTAGGACTTGGGATGGTAAAATGTTTTTCCTTTATACACATGCAAGTAAAACTCAAAAATTTAATCACAAAATGAATGTTATACAAATAAACTTAGAAGCAAACATGGGGATAATGTAAACATTCATTCTCATTATGGATGAATGATTTTTTTCATTCATCTAATGTATGGATGTTTTTTTTTGAATTTAGATGTTTTAATATATAAAACTTCCATCAAAATTATGGATGAATTTTTTATTTTATCAATGAATTTTTTTCCCCTTAACTTTAATTAACTAGAGCTTCATGAAGCACAATTTAATTATATATGATATGATAATATAATTTAAATTTCATTATAAATGTATTTGATGGCTATGGTTTTAAATGCCATTATTTTCAAATATGTTTTAACTATATTACCATTATCATGCTAACATCCACCCCATGGTCATTGTTTGAAAATTTAAATAATATAATTTATTATTATTATTTTTTCAAACAAACTAACTCAATGTCATTGATGACAATGAGTTCTTTTTCCCTCTCCAAAGGTGCCACAACTTCCATCAAAACTATTTATAAGTGTTGTGGACAACAATGGGGGATTTTTTTCATTCTACTTCGAGTGTGCCATATTTTTCTTCAAATTTAACTAATGTTGTTGGCAATGATGGGTTTTGAATGCTTTAGATATTTTTAAACTACCTATTATAATTGATGACAATGAGGTTTTGAAATAAACAAAAATTCAGTTTCAAATACCTTAATTAGCTTTCTTCAAACAACCTATTATCATAGATGATAATGGGGTTTTTTTAATTATTATTTATTTTTGAGGTGCCCTAATTTCTCACAAAATACATATATACAATGTTGTTAACAACAAGAGGGGCCGGGGGGGGGGGGTGTTAACTTTCATCCCATAAAAACATATTTTCAATTGCTTAAAATTGTTGATGAAAATGATTTTTTAAATAAAAATTTAAATATTATTTTGGTCTTATCATCATATTTTTCCCTATAGTCACATTATTCATCATTATTAAATGGCATTCAAGTTTGAAATATTACTTGGACAACAAATGAAGATGGATATGAATAAATTTTATTTATTTATCTTCTAATTATGGATGAATTTCATCCAATGATTGATTGATTTAATCCAATTCATAAATGAAATTCATCTATGCAAAAATGACATTCATCCATATGAAATCATTTATCTATGGACACATTCATCCATGCAAGTGAATTAAAATCATATTTAGCTTTAAGTTACAAGCTTCAAGCTTAGGCTCTATGCTCATGAACAAACCATCCTTTGAGGTACAGGTTTAATCAACAAATTTTTCTTGCATACTTTTCACCGTATTTTTTATTATTTGGCCATTAGTGCTAGTTACTAGCTTTAATCCAACAAGATGAGATGATGGTCATCAATTTGGATGATCCAAACATGGCTTCAAACATGTGAACAACAAACAACCTTTTTCCAACATGTAATGCTAATGGTTGTGGAAAATTTGGTGATCACCCAACACCAAAAAACATTTCAATATGCCAATATTCAAAGAGGTGGTTATTGACCTTAGAGTTCATAAATTTAATTGAAGAATTTTCTTTATCTATAGTAAATAACACCAACTATGTTGGATGTGATTATGAAATGTGTCATTTTGTGTGTGTAAAAGGTGTTACATTTTGACATGTTATTGTTATTGACCTCATAAACCAACACATATGTTGTGACAATCAACATGAAAATGACATGCCACATCATTTTTAACAATCATGGTTGCAATTCATATAATTCATCAATATCAAGGTTTGACTATTGACTATTTTGCATTTGGTTCAATTGGAAAACATCATTGTGAACTCACTTATATAACATTTTCTTGTATAAAAAAAGAAATAAATATTCACACCATTGACACAAATGAATTTTAAAGTTGAAAATGCAAATTAAAAAACTACCAAATGGCATTTTTATGTCTCATCTTTGGAAATATTTAGAAAAACCCACATCATAATTCAATCTTTGAACATGACCTCTATTGCTTCAATATGAAAAATAAAATAAAATCACAATTTACAACATCTTAAATATGTAAATGCATTTAAAAACTATAGCCAAGAAATAATATATTTGTTTCAAATTGTGACAATGAACAAAATGAAAATTGAATTTCATCAAAGTATTCCAACATGTGATTCACAACTTGATCATGTATGGTCAAATACCTCATAAACAATGCACATTAAGAACAATTGAGGATTTTTGAATACATTGTAACTAAATTCATTTAATCTAACTACTTCCATGACCATATCATGTCAACATATGATTTTTTTAGTTCATTGCCAAACAAAAGACAAAGACATTATGTGATAGATAGCTTGTTTTGTTTGTGACCATACCTTAACCCTCCCAATTCATGGAGCCTTGTCACACTTTTGGTATTATTGGAAAGCCCTCAACAAGTCAAATGCTTGTGTAAATTTCAGACCCAATAGGACCAAATTTTAGACTGGAGAATGGCAGGGAGGTTTCTTCTCGTACATAGGATCTTAGTGGATATGGGTGATGTCTTTGCTGTACAAGGAGTCAATGAGCTATTGGAGGCAATATCTTTCAGCAACTACCCATCATGTTCAGCATCTTACTAGCACAAAATTTGTAGCTTTCTTTGCATGATCTTAAGGCCCTGTTGAGCAGAAGTTCAAATTTCCTTCAAAAGTTGGGGAGGGAGAACTTTCTTTGCAGTGTGTAGAAATCCTGAAGAGGATTGGAAAAAAGGGCCCAAAACCCAAAACCCTAAATCCGATAATGCTGGGTTCATCATAGTATCCATGAGCTTGGTACAATCTCTCATGTGTGCACCATGTGGAATGCCAAAGAGGATTGGAAAAAAAACCCAAAACCCTAAACCCTAAATGCAATGATGCTGGGTTCATCTTAGTATCAATTAGCTCAGTTCAATCACTCATCATTTGCAATTGTTGTGCACAAAAATCATGCTTTGTAGATGTGACTATTCACCTCCCTTCCTGCAGTGGACAAAGTGCAGGTGAGAGAATTTCAAACAAACAAACCAAGAACCAAAGTTCACGTAACAACAAGGCATAATAACAAGGATCCAAAGCAGTCAACATACCTGGAAACTTTTGAACTTGTTCCATCTTGACTAAGGCAGCAGGGTCTTCCTGTTGTCTGGCATCTTCAACTGACTGTAAAAGCAACCAGCCAGGATTTTAGTTTTCTAGTGTATCATCCTCATTCGAAAGTTTTGCTATAGGGCATTGACTAGTAGGTTTCTGCAGTTTTGAGCTACAAAAATTGTATAAGCTTCTTCTGTATGGTTGGCACTGCTGGAATTTTTGACAAGGAAAATATTCAAGTCCTTACCTCTGGTTTTGCCTTGATTGTTTGTTGGAGAATCTCTTGGTGATTAGAAAGATCAATGGCACCCATGCTGCAACTGACATCTGAAACAGCCTCTTCAAACACAAGAGGGTGTGACTGCTGATACAGCCTGAGCCACACAAGCATCATAAAACCTGCACCCAACAAACATCACATTATTAGCATGAAAAAAACACACACTGAAAAATTGTAGCATCACAAAACCCGGCACCCAACAAACATCGCATTCTTACTATGAAAAACACACACCCAAAACTTGAGAGTGAAGTTATAAATCTAAGACACAATTTAGACGATCAGCAGGGATTTTGCTGAGAGATCTCAAGATCCACATGTAACCAAATATCTGCTTGTAACAGGGACCATGTTCTGAAGAATTTTACATAGGAAATGTCCTATATCAATGTGATGCTGAAACAACCAAAATTCCCATCAACAAGCCAAAAGGTGCATGAGAGTGAGCATGTGTATGTACCACCCCACAAGCGAGTGGAGAAAGATGACATATTCCATGCCAAGAGAAAGGCAACAACTAGAACTGCCTTCTTGTGAGAATAGGTACTCCACGCCATCCATGCTCGCACCGCAATAGACTGACCTGTACTAGGCATTTACAACAGAAATGTCAATGTGATTTAAGTACAGATGTTTCTAGACCCCTGAGTAATTTGGTGTGTTTTAGCATAAGAAAGCAAATGAACAGAAAGGGTTAGTTCAAAAGTTGCAGCTCGTACTGCAGGGTCCTCACCATGAGCTTGAAGCTGATTTGAATAGCAATTACAGCATTTTGGAACAGTGAAGACTCCAAAATAGCCTGCAAAAATACGTCACAAAGAATGTTGATTTAGGGTTTAGGGTTAAGACCCAGGAATGAAAATGAAAATTTCTTCATGAAAATGAAAGATAGATAGAAAGGAGGAAATATTTCAAACACACAAAGGCGAACAAAACTCCAAAGAGACATCCTTGAGCCTGCTCTTGCCAACAACCAGAGTACTGCTCCCACCTAACACAAATCCACAAGCTCTAGGTTTGTCACTTCCATATTCTGCATTTTGCAAGTTTGCTTCTGACATTGGGACTGTAACAATTGCCTAGTGCAAGCAAGAGGAAATGCAGAATTTTCATTCCCACAACAAACAAACAAACGAGAACTTGAGAGTTGCTAAGTGAAGGTGCGCAAACCAAGATAACTCTTTTGAAGTATTGATATTGGAAAATTGCGAAGTTGGGTAGTAGGCAAATTTTCACCTTGAGGGTGGTAGCTGGGTCACCAGAAAAGACCTGCCTTGTCTTCGTCAATACCAAATTAATCGCTGGTAAGAAAATGCGGATCCATCGAACAATGTCAGCCTCTGTGGTGCAGCAACCTGTGCCAACATTATCCTCACTCAACTGTGCAGCTGATCTGCACCCCCCAAATTCTTCATCCATGAAATAACATGGAGAGAAAATTGCATACACAAACAAACTGTATGCAATTTTTGAACAAAAATGGCAAAGACTAAAATGTGCACTGAAGACTACACAAACAATCTTTGCAATCTTGCAAAAAGCTGTAACTGAATACCAAGGTTCAAGAGTCCCACAAACATCGAGGTTTTCCCAATTTGTGTTTGACATAAAACCCCGGCCAGAGTGCTGAGCTGAAGGAAGGGAGGTTTAGTACCCAGGTATGAACATGCGGTAGATGAAGACAGCAGCCAAATAAAACAGAGCAAAGTTTGCTCCAATTCCAATTAACCTGCACCCATTTTGCACGTGTGTCAAACACAGAATATCAAATGACCAACAAACATCAGTGAGTCCAGAAACCTTGTACACATACACACAACATACACACACTGATGAACTGTCAGTCACTTACAGACATGCATTATTTACACAGAGAAACCGAACTCACCCACACCGAATCCTTGGCATAAAAGAGGTTGACAGAATGATAAAGCTCCCAGCTCCAAACCAGAGTGCTGAACGAGGAATATCTCGCCACATTATCAAATCAACTGCAACCCAATTGTACGAGCTGAATAAACTGAAGGTTTCGACTAAAGAAAAAAAACCATTGAAAAAGCACTTCATTTTTATGCACCCTGTCTCATTCATACCCTTTCAGATTTTCCTATAATTGGGTAGAGACTGGTACAAATTGGGTATCTAGAGCAAAAGGAATTGGGTTGAGAAAAATATTGCATATGTAAAAATTGCATACCTAAAGCTTGCAGCCAGCCAACATTCATTGTTGAAAAATCCTCTTCTGTGACATCAATGAAATATGCAAAATGCCATCTTCAGCAATTCTTCAGCAAAAATTATGTTGCAATAATTCTTCAGCAAAAAATTTCTCCCACAATAATCCTTCAGCAAAAAAATTCTCCTGCCATAATTCTTCAGCAATTCTTCAGCCAATGCAAAGCCCAAGTTAGTGCATTCTGTGTGTTGAAGAGAATCACAAACCTGTTGTGGGCATTGTGGCAGAGGACCAGTTCAATGGAATTTGCTCCAAGCTCGAAGGAGCAGCAGCAACCAGCATCTCAGGTAGCAGCTCACATTCAGGAGGATGGCTTACAGGCAGCAGCATGGGTGGTGGTGGTGTAGTAGTGAGCAGCTCTTGAGGTGAAGGATGATCATGAACAACAGGTCGGTGCTTGTGCTGCTGCCGAGGAGCAGCTGCCCAACTTTGTCTCTGTGTTGCAGCAATCTCTTCCTCCTCATAAGCTCCTCCATCATCACTCTGCTGCAGCTCCTCCCATTCTCCTCTCGAAAGTCGACCATTTGTAGCTTGTCTGCTTGTGTTGTTGTGCTCACTTGCTGGTGCTGCTGCTCCTGTGCTGCTCTCTCTGTGAATCAGTTGAATCTCTGTGTTATCAGCCTTGAGCTTTCTTGGGCTTTTTTGTTGTTGTTGGTGTTTTCGAGCATGTCTTTCAGCTCGGCTCAGTCTTTCATCTGCAAGAGAATCTGGAGCTTCTCTCTGGGAGTAGGAGAAGGAGGATGAAGAAGTTCTGGGGCTTTTCAGAGAAGCTCGCAGCAGATTCATATCTTCCATGGCATCTGTGGATTCACCCAATCCTCGAGCAGAAGCTGCCGACCTTCTTGCTGCATTGCTTCTGCGAATTTCCTTCACTACCTCATGTAATGCTCTCAACTCTTCTTGTGTGTCTTTGGCATTAGCATTCCTGCTGCTGCTACTGCTGCTGCTGGAGCGACTCCGGGTGGTTGTTGCTGCTTTCTCTGGCTGTGGATCCATGGATGCTGCACTTGCACTGCTTCGGAAGCGCGGAGTTGATTGTAGACTTCGCATTCCATACAGATATCCCTCCACATCTGCCATATCCATCCCATTTGCGCTCCTTACCACGATGTTGCTTGCACCCAGCTGCAAGTCCTTGTCCTCCTGTTGTAGCCCAGTGTAACTCCCCACTGCTGCTGCTGCTGCTGCTGCTGCTGTTGCTGTGTCTCTGGAGCTGCTTCTGCCTTTCATCCGCGATGAGGATCTGGAAGATGTCCGCTCTTCTTTGATGGGTGCAGCAGCAGCAGCTCCATACGCATCAAAGGCGTCCAAATCCGCAATGTCCACACCATTGCGACCTCCTCCTCCTCCCCTACTCTTGGTCCGTCCTTCTCTGTCCCTTGCGTACCGATGACGATGAGGAGCGTCGTCGTCCTCCAAGTCCGCTGGAAACTCTTCCCCCCCATTCCTAGTTTTGAGTCGCGACGAAGGACGCGATGCAAAGCGCTCTACTGCGGCGGAGTCATGTTCCACGGGAATCTTGACGCTCTGGGATCTGGAGAAAGGCATGGTGGTGCTGCTGTACACAAGAGGATTGGACTCCTCCATTGAGTTCGGAACTCTGCCGAGAGCTTTGTCAACAACAGAAGGGACTTGATGCTGCAGCATTGCAGCAGAGGAGGTGGCTGCTTTCAGTTGCGGAACAGATTCCTCCATTGCACAAGGACCCTTCTTTCTCTTTTAGACCTTCTTCTTCTTCTCCTTCTTCTGCTCCGCTGTGCAGCGGCGGCGGTGGCGGCGATGGAGCTGCTGAATAGCAATTTGCGATCGAAATTGCAAATGGGGTTGTGTCGGATGGTGGTCTTCTTGTCGTCGTCAATGCAAGAAACAAACAGTAACACGACGACAATGTAGTTAAGTGATGGAGATGGGGGAGAGAGCCGTTTGTTTGTTTGTTTGTTTGTTTGTTTGCACAACGGAGTTGTACCTTTGAAAATTCGAAAACCAATTCGTTGTCAGACAGAGAGACAGAGAGCAACTTCTGAGAGTTGGGTCTGTGCAATCCTCTTTCTGGATCCCCACTCAAGATCACCAAACAAAACCAGAAACAAAGAGCACAAGTCCTCCTCCTCTTCCTCCTCAGACTACCCACCAAAGCTGTTTTCCTTCTGAGAGCTGGCTCATCAAATACACACACACACACACAAACCAAGTCTTTCAAAAACACAGAAAAACCAAGCTAGGTATTTCTTTCTTTCTGTGAGCTCATCAGCTCTCAACAAAAGAAAACTCCTCCAAAAACACACACATACAAAACACTCAAAACAAAGCTCATCATCAGACAAAACTAGTCTCCAAAACACACACACACACAAAACCAAAGCTGTTTGTTTCTGTTGAAGCTTATTGTCACTCAACAAAACGAGTCCTCCAAAAGACACACACACACACACCCACACACAAAAAAGAAAACCAAAACTATGTTTCTAGGAGCTTGTTACTATCACTCAACCAAACACAAGAGTCTTTCCACTTCAAATCAGAAATTGCAAAGCTCTGTCATATTTGTTGCACACATTTGCTACCAACCCAATGCACCAAAAAAAAGGCAATGCATGATGAACACATTTTTCTCCTCCTCAGTCATGATCTGCAAAACCTAGCATTTGTTTTTTCTCGTCACCCTAACAACCTCATCAAGCTCAGTACTTCATCTCTGGAGGAATAAAGCCTTTACTCACTCAAGTCTCTCACATACAAGTTTCAAACTGGAAAGCAGCAACAGCAAAAATAAACAAATCTGCATCTATATTTGTATATATATATTAGAGTCAGTTTCTTCAATTCCAAATTTCAGCAGAAACCAACAAAAGCTGCATTGAATTGAATATAAGGTAGCCTGCCTACACAAAAATGTATAGAAACTTCTTGCACTGACACAAAATGCAAAATTTCAAAACCCACCGAGTAGAAGGCTAGAGAGACTACTGAGAGCCTAATGTAGCTTTATTACTTCTGTTCACTCAGGACTCAGGAGCAGCAGCTGTAACTTATTCTTTCTTCTTCTTCTTCAAATTTAACAAAAACTGTGTTGAACTCAAAAACTCATGGAGTAATAAAAATGAGGAAGAAGATGACCAAACATGAAATTGCCAAATAATCAAGAGACATGTGTTATGTATGTAAGTAAGTAGTAGGTACGTTCCGCTGGTCAGAAGATCCCAATACAGCCTGGTTGGTGGTACCTTCCTCCAGAGAAGATCCAGCTTGCTGAAAACAGGTTTCTTCAGGCAGGTGAGGGAGCTGAAAATATAAAGAAAAAAATCCAGGCAGTGCTTTACGCTATGTAAGAAGAACCTCTGTGGGTTTTTTTTTTTTGGCTCACTGATTTTCAAAAACTGTGTACTTTTACAGAGTTTGAATTCAAGTGATTTGTACAACTAATTTTGGTACTTAATTACTGAATTGGTAATAACTTATTACTGAATCCTGATGCATTTTCATCCCCCCTCTCTAACTCCTGCCACTCCTCCCCTCTTTCATCAGTGACATACTGAGTAAGTGTTTCTCTGCACCAGCAAGTGAAGTTGTGTTATGTTTGTATGGTGCTATCATGAAGCTTAATTGATTTCCAGCAAATCATGAAGCAATTCAGCAACCACTCCAATCCAACTGTTTACTATTATGCCACACATTTTTCTTGTTCGAGGTTAGATATTTGTGTGAGTTGTGCCTCTAAGCAAATGGTTTCACAGGTATTCTCATATGCCTGCCCTTAAGTGTGTCGTGTGTAGGCTTTACATGTTGGGGAGAGATCATCTTGTAATTGAGTTTTGCGAGTATTTTTGGATGCCCCTAGGTTATCTTCTAATTGGGTGTTGTGGGTATTCTAGGATGCCCCTAGGATGTGTGTTGTCATGGGTGGGTGGGTTAGATGTTGGCCATGAGTTCATCTTGTAAGTTGGGTGTTGTGGGTATTCTCTGATTGCCCTTAGGTGTGACATGCCGATTAGACATTTCATCTTTTTGAATGCTGGATGAAGAAATTGGATTCACATACATGGGATCAATATTTTTAATTTTTAATTTTTTAATTGGAAAAAAAAACCAAACAAAATTTCTTAAAACAAGTTGGAGTGGGTTAGAATTATGTTTTGGTCACATAACATGGGCAATTTCTGGTGGACAAAATGTGACAAAAAAGGGTTGCCCAAAACATATTATTACTGTGATACTTTACTACAAGAAAGCATCTTTGCAGCTTCTGGTATGCACAAGGGAAAGCATACAGACAGAACTGTGGTTCTTATAGTTTCTTACAGCATAGCTCAGGAGAGACTTCATGGTGGCAGATGTTCAGAGACTGATATCAGACCCTGGCTTTTACTGCAAGACAATGTGAAGTACCCTACCCCTTCTTACATAGATAGATCTTCAGAGGCAAAGTGTGTGAGATGCAAATCCCAGATGTTATATCACAGATCTTCACAATATTGTAAGTGGGTAGTACATAACTGGAGCACCAGATATGTCAATATGGGACAATGGGATACACCGAGCTGGTATCATATGTGTTGTGTTCCCAACTACCTAAACCCTAACCCGTATTGTTAGGGTATTTGGTTTGCAAGGTTATTATATCTGGGAGTTCAGGTTCTTGTGACCCGGATCTGAGTTGACACTCTTTGATTGGAATTGGGCACAAGAATTGGATTGTGAAATTATTTTTTTATTTTTTTATTTTTGGCTAGACCTAGAACCAAAAATTGGTGTAGTAGGAAAAAAACATTCTTGAACATAGGATCAAGATTTTTAAATATTTTAAAATTTTGAATTAAAAAAAAAAAACTTCTTGATTAAGTAGGATGAACTTTATAGTTAAAATATTGATTTTAATTAGTTGTTGAACTTTTGTACAGATATAGACTCATGTTTTAAATTTTTTGTAAATTTTTTTGTCTTCATGTAATCTTTAGCATTAGAGAGTGTGTCATGTATACATGGAATTGGACTCTATTTTTGAACTGGGCTGAACGGTTCTTGAATTTGAAAAAAATGTGTTAAAATCAAAACCAAAGACTTCAAAAATTGAGCTCAAAACCCCACGTAAAGAATTTCAAAATAAATTTCACAATGTCAAAACCATGATCAAAAGTTCTCTTAAAATTTTTATTTAAAAAAAATCTTGCTAAAATCACACACCGCTACTAAAATCTTGCTAGCCCTTTACTTATGGACTTGTAACCAATGAGATGATGCTGGTTACCGGACATAACCATCCCTCGGGACAATGAGTACCCTCTTTTCATCCACACAAAGACCACTCATGAAATGTTCATCCAAGCAATGAAGGGTTACAGAATCATTGAGTCAATGAGAGCCTAGGGTGGTGGTACATACTTGTGCTAATTAGTCCTAATCCTTAAACCCTAAACCCTAAAGGATAGGTTACTAAAGCTGAAATCCAATGTCAACTCAGTTGGGGTTTTCATCAAAAGGTGAGTAACAATTATCATAGCTTCTGATGGATGGTGTGCTGCTTGCTGGTATTAGGGTTTAGGGTTTAGGATTAATTAGCATTTGGTTTAATCTGGCCAAATTTGAGGACATGTTAATGTCACATTGTCTCCCTGTACGAAGGATTTTTCATGGATTTTTAAAAAAAAATGGCCCAAATTCACAAGATTTTGAAGATTTTCTTAAAATTTCAAATCATCAGATTTTTATGATAAGTTCCAGTAGGTAGGTAGGTAGGTAGGTAGGTAGACAAGAATATAGAAAGGATTTTTTTTTAAAAAAAACTTTCAGTTCTGATATGTAGCCAAATTTGGCTACATTTCTTTCTGGATGATTGCCACTACATCATCCAGAATGTTTGATCTAGTTAGTGGACATAAACCATTCATCCCTCGTGAGAATCCAAATGCCCTCTTTTCATCCACATAAAGAGAAAGAGTTATGAAATTTTTCATTCAAGCAATGATGGGTTGCAAAAATCATTGGCCCCATGAGAGCTTAGGGTGGTAAGTGGTAACCCTGTGCTAACTAGTAAGTCACTAATGAAACGGAAGTCGAAGGCTTTGGGCTGTAACTCACAACCCGACAACATCCAATCAAAGCATTGAGAATATTCTCACGAGGGACGGTTATGTGACCCACCACCCACCAGTGCACCATCCATTGAAAACCCTATCTTGTAACCCTCACATAACCTAGGTAACTAGGTATGTAAGTGGATAAGTAGGTAGGGAAGTGGTTCGTCGGTAGGTAGGGAAGTGGTTCGTTGGTAGGTAGGTAAGTTAGGTAAGGCACTTAGTGACCACAAGGTAGGTAGATAAATGTTGATGGTTAGTACATAGCATATAGCTAACCATGGTCTAGGGTGGTTAGCTAAGGGACAATAATAATACAAAGGGAAAAAAAGGTTTCCTGTCCACATAGCATCCATCTATCCATCCATCCATCCATCCTGGGATGCTGGTTCACTCTGGCAGGGAAAATGTTGAGATGGGTTCTGTTGCTTTGTCAACTTGGAGTTTAGGGTAAGAGATTTTTTCTCTTCACACAAAAATTTTAAAAAAATCAAAGGGTTAGATTTTCAATATCTGTTGTGCCTGCAAGCTTCTATTGTACTTAGTGCCATTATAGCAGATAAAATAGATATTTTTATATATTAATATTATATTTATATATATATGATTAAAAAAATTATATATACCATCAAGGGTGATCCCACTTTGAAAGACTTTCAAAGCCTTCACCTACACAAATCAAATGAAAAAAGTTTCAATGCTTTGAACTCAATTTAAATATTAAATATTAAACACAAAACCTCAACTAGGGCTACACCATTTTAAGGGCCGTTATCCCTCTATGTATATGACTATTAAATCTCAATGGGAACACATCTAAATGACAAATTTTCAAAAAATCCTTAGGAACATCCCTTTGTAGGTTACAACAATTCATGACTAAAATCTTCATATAGACATAAATGTAAGGAAACATCAACACAATGAAGCATGCAAGCCCACTAAAATATAGCATTTTATGCAAGGTTTTTAATGAAATATGATTTTCCAAAGATGAATGCTTAAAACTTCTTGAATTTGTCACATGCATTATTGTGAGTAAAAGAACTTTAAATGGTTGGGAGGAGGAGGAAGATAAGCATGTCTAAACATAATATCAATCCATAAAAGAACACATGAACAAGGACATGAAATATGCAAATATGTGCCCAACTAGGATTACATTTGTAAAATTAAAAAAGACTTGGTGCACTTGAAACAAGATGAATGAAATTACATTGCAACGTCATACTTCAAACTATTGATGACCAAATGTATAGTCATGGGTTACATTACATCTATTTTCACCTATTTAAGGAACTAGATCATGGAAGTAAATAAAGTTCAAAATTAAAATAAATGAATCATAATTACTTTCTTAAATATGAATTAGAAGAAAAAAAGGGCATTGATAGATAGAATTACATGAAATATTAAATGAAATAGTTTCTATATTTGTAATAAATAATTTAATAATATTTACAATTTTTTAATCTATGTAAAGTGTCAATGGATGTCATCCATGACAAAGACATAATGTCCCAATATTTCAAAGGAGTCAAACTATTAAATAATGTTTTCAATTGGGGCATTTTATAACAATCTTTTATTGCCTTTGGGTGAAAAGATGATCAAGTAGACACAAAAAATGAGTGTTACAATGTGAAAATTGGGTTTTTTTTAATAAAACATATAACTTGGATAGATGATTTCACTGAAATAAAAATTATCATTTGTAATCAATTTCTGCATTTGCAACTCCTTTTTAGTTGCAAACAAAAAAAAGTCTTCTAATGTTTTATGAAAATAATAATAATTTTTTTGGGGTACATTTTTTCTTAATTATTGTTAGCATTTATTTTCAAAGTTGAAATATAATTATGTATTCTAAACCTTTGCTTTTGTGAATTGTTGAAAAGTAAATTGAAAAATAATTGAGAGCACTTGAAATTCTTTTGCAAGCATTATTATTATTTTTTAGGCACCTCAATATTAATGTGTTAGACATTTTAATACAATTTTTGTGTTCATGATTTTTTTTTAAATTATTAAAAGTATCCCCAACCTATGAAAAGTGACATTATTTTTGGGGAATTCTTTTTTTAGTTTTTTGTAAAAAATTGAAATGATATGAAAAATTTGTTTTGAAATGATACAAGGAGGGTAAAGGTGTGAATGACAAAGATTAGATGTCTTGATCATTCTAAGACATTAAAAAAAAGGTTAAATTTATGAAAAACTATTTTTATTTTAACAAGGTAATTATTATACATTTTGTTTTGTTTGGACCCTTTTAAAATGTTTCTAGTGGGCTAAATAATACTAGTGTGTGCCCCGTGCCTAAGGCACAGGTGTGTGTGTGTCAGGGAGGAGAAGCAAAAAAACTTTCCGAAAAGTGACTGCTGATAACTTCCTTCAGTGGGTGTTCTCTGGAGCAAAAGTTGCCGAGCTCCGTCACACACAGTCCGGACCGGACCTGGCCCGGCACCCCGTTGTTGACGTCGGCTATCCCGGGTCTCCGTTCCACGCTAGAATGTCGTAACCTAATTTCCTCCAATAGCTTTGCCCACAGACTGGGAACAGGAAATTTCGCCCTCCGATTAGCGCCGGGCTCGGTCGGCCTGAAACCCGAGTTTCGTCAGGGACGTAGTGAATTTATATATAAGATTTGACAAGACACAATTCGCCTTTTCAAATCATGTTTCCAAAGGAGAAAACCAACCATCAATAGAAAAAAATCATTTATTTATTAGTTCTTTGAAAATATATATATTAAAAAAAAGGTGTCCCTGTACATCAAATGATTTCACTGAATTATGACTGAATTCATTGGTTGCAGCGAATAGAACTTAGTCACAAAAGTAATGAATTCACTAGTCTAATGAAAATGAATTAAGACTACTGAACTGCACCCACATTTTGTAGCACCCACATTTTGTAGCATTGAGAGGAAAAGAGAGAACCACCCAACACTGACATTTGACCTCAAACAATTCAAAACTGCCAAAAGCTCAGAAAAACACACCAAAGTCAACAAAACACACCCCACACATGTGCTATAAGAGAAATTAGTTTCAGAACCTCTTCTGTTCTGTTATGTTATGTTAAAGTTATACACCTAACTATGCCAGACCTAACTGAACGAGCTCCCCGTCACCACCAGCAGTGCACCATCATCCACTGGATGCCCAATATGACTCAGTTGTGGATGAACCTTTAACTCAGTTCATATGTCTGGTTTCACCTTGGTAACCCAATTTATAAATAAGTAAAGGAGCTGTTTCTACTACATATATCTACTAACAAGTTGCTTGCAAGTTGTTGTTGTTAGTAGATAGGGTAGTTTTAAAATGAAGGCAACTGCGTTTACAACCATGGTTAGTTAGAAAATTGAAACCTAACAGAAAACTGTTTCCTGATCGCTTACCATCCATCCATCCATCATGCGCTGGGTGAGTGAGTGCTGGTTCATTCTGGCTGTAAAATGGAAGAGTGCAAACATATTAGGTCGATTCTGTTAAGTTATGTAACAGAATAGAATTCTGTTAAGTTATTTCGGTTAAGTTGAATGAGTGCAAAGTGCAAATACGTGTCCTGTTATGTTAACTTAAATAATTTAACCTCCTCCCTCGCTGACGCCTTTCCTTTGTCTCTTGTTCTCTTTTTTCTCTTCGGTTTTCTCTTGCGAGCGAGTTGCTTTGCTTCTCGGTGCGGGGATTCCTTTGGCGGCTTAGATCCAGCAGCCATCTGCGATGGATCGGCACCACGAAGTCAGGAAGCCGGGATTTGGGATGGTGGAGTGTGTGGAAGTGGTAGAATCTGGATCGGATGGCAGAGGCGATGTGGAGGTGGAGGAGGAGGAAAAGGAGGAGATGGAGGAGGAGCAAGGTCCGGTATCAGCAAGCTATTTGGACGATGCGAGGTATTATCCTCGACGGCAAGAAAGAGAGTGCCATAGATGGTCTGGATACTCGGAAACTCTACCTTCTTTGCAATTGTTGGACGTTCTACAGGAATCTACTACATTGCTTAGAAAACACAATGGCTTGTTAGGAGCGCTGGCCGTTGTGGTATCCGTTCCGCTTTCCGCGATCGTGCTCTCTCACGTGCTCTTAGGGTTTCCGTTCATTCAATGGCTGGTGCGGGAAGTGGAGACGATGGCGCAGAACAACTTTCACAATTTCGGCAACCGAATTGTGTTTCGGAGAATAGCGGAGATTCTGATCTCCAACATCGTCAACATTCCGTTCACGGCGATCTTCTCGCCGCTCTTGAAGGCGGGCGTGGCGTACATCGTTGCGTGCACTTATGGCGGTAAGAAGCCGACTGCAGCGGAGATTTGGGAAATGCTGCAAAAGTTTTGGCTTCGTCTCATGCAGACATTCGCCTGGTCTTGCTCTATTTTTCTCCTCTTAGCTTTCGTCTTTGCTGCTATCCTGATGTATGCATCCAGCGCTGGAAATACCTCCAGCTTCATCGTCACTGTGGGGATTGCGGCTGCCGTCATCGCGGCTATTACCTTGTGCATCGGCTTCGCATTCGTGAGCGTGTTGTCCAGCCTCGCGTATGTGGTGACAGTGCTGGAGGGGCTCCATGGCGCTGAGGCTCTCATCAAGAGCTTGTATTACCTCACTGGTAAAATGCACGTTGCGTTGTTGCTGTTTTTGGTCACCAACGTCAATGGAACTCTGCTGGATATTCTGTTTGAGTTTCACATCATCGCAAGCACTGATCCGTCCACTGAGAATCTCCTCTCCAAATTGTGGGAGGCTCCACTACTTGTGTTCATGCATTCCTTTGTCTACCTATTTGATGCAATCATGATGAGTGTGTTCTATTACATCTGCAAATCCGAGGACTCTGAGAACCTTGAGAGTCATCATCTTGCTGCTGAAGAAGATGGCAGCACTGAACTAGATTCTTTGGTAACCACTCCCATTTAGGGTTAGGATTGGGAACTGATCTCCCTACTTATTTAGGTTTTTCAACCCAACCTCCTTGTAAAGTGTTATACATAATTCTTTGGAGACCAATTTTATCCAGGAAAGAGGGGTAAATTGGATCCCATGTCAAACAATAAAAGATTATCAGCTGATGTTTTATCAGCATGGGTGAGACCATGGGAACTATTTTTTTTTGTTTTTTTTCTAATGGCAACTTTGATGATGATGATGATGTGGGGATTTTGGAAATCTTTGATCTTCTTGACCTGCATATAGGTTCATGTCTGAACCTTTTTGTAATGGAGCAAATGCTCAAAGGAGGAGGAGGACTGAGTGAATAATGTGGGAGACAGCAGGAGGCTTGGCAAACTTCAGCTACATGACTTGTGCATATGAAATGTGATATGAAGTTGTCAAGTGATGATGTGTTGTGAGGAGGTGACAAGGGCCAGGAATTGTAGAAGCCTGTTGTGATCCCTTTCCCTCCTCACCTCTGATGTGTTTGTCCACCTTTGCAATTAGGCAGGGGAGAAGGCTGTGTCCTGTGAAGTGCCTAACTGCTGTTCTATTGAATTTTGCAAAGGATCTTCATCTGCGGTATTCATCACTTGCCCATCTGTTCAAGAATGTTGAAATCAGGGTTCCTCTGTTTGGCAGGTCCTGTTGTTCAAGATGTCAGCAAGCATTATTGCAATGTTGCAGTGTGCATTGTAGAAGATTTGAAGTTGCTGATGAGGGTGCAATGGTGGGTGCCATAGAACAGCTGATGAACTTGGGATAGATCAGACTGTTCTTGCAGGTATATGGTGCCTCCCTTACTCATGCTGCATTTTCAAATCAGATTTTAAGCTCAAGGTCTAAGGTTTCTCTGACCTAGTGAGGCTGATGATTCCTTCGAGATTTTACAATCACACATGACTGAACTCATGTCATGGCATACCATGCATTGTGTTCTCTTGCAATCTGCCAACATTTGCAAACTTATTGGAACAATGCTTAGCTTCTGTTGCTACATTACCTTGTTTTTTCACTCTTTAGTCAGTCATTTCTTCATTCTCTTGAATTGCACAGAAGCACTTTCTCAGGCTCAATGGGATTGACTCCCTGAGAGTGGTTGAGTGCTATTTACAAGTGGTTATCTACGCATGTCCCATTGGTGTTCAATGTCCTGACCAAAATTTGCTGTTTTGTTTTGGAGCAGAACTTCTAGAAGAGTTGGAGAGCTTGCTTACCAGAATTGGCTGAGAGAGAGAGCTGACAGACTGCACTAAGTGCATAGTTTGGGGTAGTTGAAAGTCATATCCCATTTTTACGTTTGAGGAAGTATCAGAACTGGCTAATTTTGCTGGACAGGTGATTTTTTGACAGGCCATCTTATACAGAATCTGATTGAACAGCAGGGAGGCAGATGAAATAAAAATCTGCCATTCGCATTTGCAAATTTCATGCATAGTAGTAACCGGAGCCCTTAGAAGATGTGGCTTATAGGAGGCAATGGCTGTCCCATAGGTTGGAAGATACTTTGATTCTAGAGTCAAGCAGATTTGAGTTGTGTTATTTCATGCAGCTTGTGATTATGATGATGTGTAGGTTGAATGAATCATGAATCACTCACTGAAGTTTGACATTGGCAGGTGTTACACACCCAGTCAATGAGGCCAGCAGAAGATGCAGACATCACTCTGTGTTAAAAACCCATATAATCCCAAGTCACCTGGCACCTTCATCACAAGAACGCGAGATATGAGTCAGGTCTTGTTGTTCTCTTAATCCAAGTTAGCAGCAGTACTATTGCTAGCTGTTCTGGAGCCCACTTGGATATTGTTGGCTATGACTACTTGGTTCTTGAGGTTCTAAATGCACATCAATGAGGCAAACAAATTTCATTTTGCCTTGTCTGGAAGGTGCCTGCAAGATAGCTACTATGTGACACTGTATATGTAGAGTTGATGAAATGAGTTGCTTGGTCTTTTGCTTCTTTTTCCCTTGCAAAAGTAAGTTGCAATCCTGGACATTGAATATAGATCACAGGACTGTTACTTCAGATTGTTTAATCATAGAAGTCAGAGAAACTTTGTAATGATGCCAGGTTTTGGTTTGTGTTCTAAAATGGTATTTGCCTGCAATTTGTCCATATCTAAAATTACACTGTGATGTTGTACTTCTTTAAAAGTGATTGTACTGTCCTTGTGTGTTACTGCAGGTTGCTGTTGATGTAAATTTACAGAGTTCATGGAACAAATATCATATGAAAATTGTGATCCTTTATTGCAAACTGACGGTGTTTGCATTTTTGGAGGCAAAAATAACAAGCATTGTGCTGAAGTGAAATGTGACAATGGTGGATATTCAGAGCATCCACATTTGAGGCCACAGTGAAGGAAGAGCTGAAGAAGAATGCTGTAGTGAATTTGGTGTAGAGGTGGTCCATCATTTCATGAATCTCTCCAATATAGAAATACATAACACATCTGACAAGGCATAGTTATTAGCCTTCTAGATTATAGGAAGCCCATGTCTATAGGTGGTTGGATTTCCAAACTTGCAGCCATCACAAATCTACAGTGACGTGTGCATGTCAATATTTTTAGCTTGCATGGGCCCATGTACGATTAGCCAATGGAGTAAGTTAGATTGTATAACCACTCTAGGTGAAGCACATGAAAACAGACCCATTGTTGTACATCGCTTTCTTCTGAGTAAAGAATGCATTCTTTCTTTGGTTGGTTATAGAGAAATAGAGATGCCATTGTTTGTTTTGGAAAGATTTGTCAAGATAGCCCAAGTGTCTAGATAAGAAGAGCATTGATAAGTGCTCATTCATGAGGCATAGCATTTTAGAGACTATCCAGCCCTACCTTTTCATTAATCATAAGTTCAATCCCTGAGCTATCAATGTTCTCTAAAATGCTGTGTGTTTGGACTCCTTTGCCACTTGTGAAATTTTGTCTTCTTGCATCTTAATTGCTTTGCTAAAAGAGGAATTTCTTTGTGCCATTCTCCTCTTCATGCGAAATATATTACACTGATGCAAAGGTGATGTGATATTGTTTTGCTTTAGAGCTGGCTACTTGAGTTGGTTGCAAATGTCACGCCCTACAATTGGCATTGTGATAGTCAATGTACTTGATGCCGCATTCCAATTTGCAGAGCTTCGTTCCATATTCACCTTATGAGGTAAATACAAGGCCAAGAAACTGCTTCCCCCAGCCACCATCCTTTTGGTCATTGACTCTTTGTTGATCGTCATTTCACACCATCCCTATCAATTTGTTTCATCAATTTTCATAATCTCAAGCTGATGTTACAGCTAATGTTGCACTTCATGAACCTTTAAGTATTTGAGGAGAGCAGCTGGGAGGGTGAAAGTGCAGGGAGGATATCTTACTATATGGGAGATAAAAGTCTCACATAAGTTGTCTGCACATCAAGCTCTAAATCATCAAGCCCTTCAGTGCCAGGTAGTGACACTTTCAAGACCAGGTCTTCACAAGACATGCTGGAGATGTCCTTCTCACTCTACACTGTCACAAGAGCAATCCAGCACATTTGCTTAGAAGCAGGCCAAAATTTGGCTTACTCACAGGTAAGTTATGAAGCATATAAACTTCTTGCCTCTATGGATGTTCTACACTGATAAAAAAAATTGAGTTGATCCAGCAAGTGTTTTGACAACAATCTACAAAAAAACAAAGAGGAAGATGGAAAAGAATGAAGAAACAAAAACCATTTGCATGTACACGTCATTGCACGAGACAGCCTGCTTGTACACAAACTGATATCTGCACCACCACACATTTGTCGGTGTTGTTCACACATAATTCCTTTACTTCAATGTGGTTTTATGGTCTTGTTCATGTGCACTATTTCTTACTTCAACATGAATAGACTTTGCATCTAGTAGACTATGACTCTGTGATTGACATGAAAAGGAAAAAGGGGTTCAAAGGGGAGAAAGAGTTACTCTGGTTGGTTGCAACCCCTGTGAAGGTCAGCTTCTTTATCCAAATCTATAACATGCTGCTCTTCTATTTCCTCTTCTTGGCCTGAAATATCAATTGGGTTATGCTTACATGCAACACAAACGATACTCATGTACAACTTTCATCAAAATGAAAGGGTGGGGGGCCTTCAAATTCCATATTGGAAAGTAGGCATGGAGTGGAGTGATTGCTAGTTGCAAGCTTGTCAGCAATTTGAATATGAGCACCCTTGATTGTGAGCACCCTTGAATGTGTAGAGAAGTGACCAGTTTGTGACCAGTTGGTCTTTGTAGTTGTGTTTTGGGGCACTTCACTTGACTAAGGATCTATAATTCCAACCTAATTAATATATACCACACATGAAGGTACTGATGTAGTTCTCTAGCTTGTTGTATATGGAGCCTTTTGACCTTTTCCAAAGGTTTGCTAAGCAGAGTTTGCTCATTAGGTTGGATGAACATCCCACTAGACATTCCCAACAACAAGAAGGAAATAACAAGATATAAAGAGGGCTTGCTTGTGCTAACCCCTGCATTCAATTGTATTGCATTTGTGGCACACAACAGCCAAACTTGTCAGGTCCACAGAAGAAATGACAAGAGATTTATGAGTCTGACCTCTGGAGCTACTCAAAGACAGACATAGACAGAGACTTAGAGAGGTTGAGGTGCTCACTAACTTTCTCTTGGCTTCGGTTCTGTTGAGGCCCAATATGTCCAGGCGTCAGGCTGCTGTACACTCGTTCCTCTGCAAAATCTCTAGAATCCTGTTCATGTCCCACCCAGTACAATGACACTTAATTAGTGCCTAGTCTCTCAGAATTATGTAGCTTTTGTTTCAAGTGTTGAACTCCTTGAAGGAGGTGGATCTTGGGCAAAATTGAAATGGACAACTTTTGCTGATTGACTCGATATCTAGAGATTTCAATGTGGTAGACACTTTAAAGCCTAATAATCAAGGATCCTTGTTTGATTTCTGATATCTAGAGATTTCGATGTGGTAGGCACTTTAAAGCCTAATCAAGGATCCTTGTTTGATTTCCACATGGCACTAGTGTTGGAAAGTTTCCACTGTTGTAAGAGCAAGAGCATTCTTATATAGTAGGGCTTCAAGGTCTGACTATCTTGTTCCGATAATCAATTATCTGAAATCTCCACATGATTGCATATGATACGATTGATTATCGAATCATCAATGATTCAAAGGTCTCCCTTTGCATATTGTCTCCCCCCCAAGTAACAATTGTAATTTTGAAGTAAATGATAATGAGATAAGTGGAAAAGCCATTGTGGGAGTGTTCAAAGGATTCATTCTCAATGGTCACATAATCAGCACTGTAAATCATTGATTATGTGAACAAGACTTGTTGAAACCCCTTATTATCATCTGTAACTTTGGAGGATATTTCTGATTAGCGAAACCTACATTCTGGGGGTGGGTGGAGTTGGAAATACCTCATTAGAAGAATTAGAGACAGAAGGGTTCAAAAGAGATTCCAGAGCCTTCAATTCCTGCCATGGCATCATCTTCCTAAATGTTAGATACAAGGATCCCTACTGGTCTTGTTTTTGTGTCTTCCCAGCAACCAAATGCACAAATAAAGCTATACCTAATGAGTTGTTATTCTCCACTGTGAAGGACTTGGGAGGTGGTGAGGAGATGACAGTTACTACTGCAATACAGTTTGAATGAAGCATGTATGCACATTGCATTAGGACTCAGGACCTAGCTACTTGCAGGGATGGATGGATGGGATGCAAGAAGAGAATCAACATTCCATTTCAGGCCTAAGAAGTGGAGGTGGTTGTGGTACTTCTAATTGATTAGGGGTACAAGAGATGATGATACAAGAGAGGAAATTTCTGAGGATCAAGGAGTAGGATTTGTGAAACATATATTTGTAAACCCCACTACTGGGCCTAGCTTCACAGCATTTGCACTGTTTTATGTGTAAGATTGTCTTGTTGTAATTATATAAGGGGTTAAGAAGGCTTCACAGCATTTGCACTGCAAAATTGGGAAGATTGTCTTGTTGTAATTGTAAGGGGTTAAGAACTGCTTGACATATATTGCCTGCAGTGATTTTTTGGGGAGTTTCAGGATGAGGCAGAGGTTATGTGGTTGCTGATCCCTGAAAGCATCCCACATGCCATGGCTAATGCTGGGTGGAAGCAATTGTGTAAGTGAGAGTTCATGAGATTGTTTTGATATGAAATATGGCAAGAAGGAGATAAGTGTGCAGGATTTGGGAGAATGTGAATCAGTCCTTTGTGTGCATGTTTTGCATTCACTGTTTGATTTCTTTCAAAGTAGAGGTCATAAGATCTCAAGGCTATCTTGTGGGATCCTGGTTTATTTTTGAGCCCAATTGGCTGAAAACTCACACAAGGTGCACTTGACAAGAAGAAACCTTGTACTGTAAGAGAGAGGATCAGTGGAAAGTGTTGCCTCTCTACTATTGTCAAAATTTGGATATTTTGGGCGTGCTCCTTGCCTTGGAATTTTGATCTTTATTCCTGCAATGGTTTCAGCCAAAACTGCACTATACACTACTCCCACTTCATTCAGCCCTGTTATGTTCAAGAATTGGGTGGCACTGTTGGTTGGAGTTATGGACAGAGGGAGGTGGGGTTGTAGCGTAGCACTGACATATGGATCGTTCAGAGCTCAGAAATGATTTGAAGGAGGATCTGAACCTCTGCAAAGAATAGCTGATTCAAGGTGAAGCATTTTCATCCCTTGCCAGAGTCTATGTGGCAACAGTTGTGGTGCCATATCATGTCTGATGCAACTTTTGCACCTTGTCCATTGCATCTCCATACATTAATACGATTAGTTGCAAAGCATACTGGAAATGCAAGGAACTTGGTCATGTAGACTATGCAAACCTCTTGTTGTCTTCCTATATCTTCCTAGTTACATTCCTTGCTGTGTCCTTCCTCTAGTTAGTTCAAGAATGGCCAAGGATGCTAGTGACATCATTTCGCTTATTTGCAATGTCAAATGTTCTTCTAACATCTTGGAGAAGGTGGGACAATCTCTGTTATGTATATTGTTCTGGGCTTTTGGTTATGGAGACTGGAAATGAAGTTGGTGGCTTATGAACACAGGTGATTAGGAGTGTGCCTTAATGTCTCGGCATGAACACTTGGCGCTGGATCTATTCTTATAAAACCTTGGTTTACTTGGGTTGTGTTTTAGTGGACAGGTTTTTGAGGTGTTGAACAAGAATAATGTCAAGTTCAATTGACTTCTCAGAGTGTCTCCAAGGTATGTGTTGCATTTCATTAACTCTTCTACTTTCTTACAGTTGCAAAATGTGATGGTTATTGAAGCATTGAATTTGTGATTGATGTTCATAAAAGGATGTTGCTCTTGTAATGCTCTGAGTTTGTTTTCATTCTTTGGTTGCCTCCCTGTTGGTTAGTAATAAGGATAAATTGTATATTTTAGCAGCTCTACTTCCTGGTTATGTTTGGTTAGTGTTTGTAACTTTTGTTTACTGAAGTGGCATAGAAATTTTGTTTGTAACTTGTGTACTTAAGTTGTGTAGAAATTTTGTTTGTAATTTTGTGTACTTAAGTTGCATAGAATTTTTGTTTGCAACTTTGTGTCCATAAGTAACTAGATATTTTGTCAACAGGCAAAGTCCTTGAAGGATGATGGACAGCATGTGTCTCACCATAAGTTTCTAAAGTTTGATGTGGACAATCTTTTGCTGGAAGTTCCTGTGCTCTCATTCTATTGGCTCTCCTGTAAGTGAGAGACAATGGAAAGACATAGTTCAAGGAATGTTCAGCAGGTGTTAGTGTGAACAACTGTGAGTTCATTTTTGGTGAACTTTCATGAAACATTTCCTATTTTAACTATTTGCGGGGTTTGAACTTGCCTTAAGGCACAGAGCTGTTGTTATGGTATGGGTTGCTCATTGTATCTGTGTGTATTTTTGTAGCTTTAAATGACACTGTTCTCTGGTAGAGCTGGTGAATATCTCAATGGTTGTGGCTGATGCAGAAGCACAGTCTCTTGTGATTCAGCTGCATAAGATCATCTGGCCTGAACCACAGGAATCTGAGTTCAAGAGAACTAAAATGATTGTGAACCCAATCTTTGTGACTTTGCTTGTGGATTGAGAAGTCTGCTAGAGTTCTACTGATTAGCTTCAAATATGCCAGGTCCATCTCTAAATTGACTGCTTTTTTTTTCCCCCCTTGCTTTATCTGGCATTAAATGATGTGCCCTCCTTTTTTGTGTGTTGCAAGGGAACTGTTGCATTGTTGACACTATATTCTAGTTCTTAATTTGCTGACACTTCTTATCATCCACCATTAGAAATGTGGCATTAGCAACCATGCGGTTACTCTTAACTGACTACACAGCAGCAGCAGCAGTAGACTGCATTTTGCCAATTTCGTAGTGATCCTTCATGGAGGCATAACTACTCCAGATAGATGGAGTAAATGGCCTGCATTTACAGATTCTTCAAATTTTAGACCATTCAAAAGCCAACTTTTGGATAAGTTTCACCAATTTATTTGTTTCACTACTATTTCTGTTTGCCCCTTTGAGACTCACCCCAGGTACTACTGCATGTGGGTCAAAGGTTTGTTTTGGTTATATGTGGAAACTGGTGTAATTCTAATCTGATTCCTCTGTTTGGAGAAGGGAAATCCTTGTTGGGACAAAAATCTTTGATATCCACCCATTTGATACTATTACCAGACAAGCACCTTTTCCTTGAAAAGTTTTTCTTAGATTTGGATTTCTGCTCTATATGGAAATGAAAGGAATCTTTGAGTAGGTAATCTGCCTAGGGAACCCTAGTACTAAATTGCCGATGTACATATATGCTCTTCTATTTCATTGAAGCTTGAAAGTTTCTCTCCACAGTGTCTGTCTCCCACTTTTGCTTGTCTAGGACAAAACATCTAAACTACCTTTGCACATATATTCATCACTAAAACTCTTGTGAATTCTACTCAAACTTTTGACAATTTTCAAGAAGAGAGATGCTCTTTTGATGGCAGATTATCTCTTGACAACTTTTACAAGATGATCATGCTTTGCTTCTGATCTTGTTATGGATACTAAGATCATATGGTAACAACAATGAGAGAAGCAGTTGCATTTTACCTGTTGCAAGAGATCTCTAGTTGCCCAGAGTCAGCAGGTCATGTACATTGATTAACAATAGGGGGCTGCACCCTCAAAGATATTGGGTGTGAACCTGTCACACAGCATCATCATTTGCAAGATATTAGGAATGACATGAATTGAGAATTTAGCCCTTCCCATTTAAGAGTTCTCATCTTTGTACCTGGAGATGAAAGCATAAGCACATTGGCAGAAAGGACTGCACTCACAATTAGACAAGATTCCTTTCTAAAAACTTTTGCTTTAACCTGAGAGTTGAGAGTGCACATGTGGGTTTTTACAGCTAATCCATTGATGCAGGATACAAAAGAATGGGTGCGGTTTGTTATTGCATACCACCGGTGTTTTACTGAGAATGATGTTTCTCCACTTGCAGACATAGGATTGCTTGTGTACCTTGGAAGGCAATTCTGAAACAGTTGGACACTGAAGTTTGTGGCCTTTGGTGTTGTCTGGTGTAGATTGGAAAATGTTTGATTTTATTGTAAAAACATCATTTTGAGATTTGTCCACTCTGCAGAATTCTGAGGCTTAGTAAGCTTCTGTTGATGGAGGGCGAAATGCTCTTCCAAAGACAATGAGTTGAAGCTTATCATAGCCTGCAAGCACACCTGCACCTGCTAGTCCCAGTAGTATGTTGGCAAGACCACCCTTGAAGAGAGCTTTGACACCCTCCTTCGCAATTATCTGCTGAAATGCATCTGTCGTGTCCATATACTTGACAGCTTCTCCAGAGGTCAACATCATCCGTCTACGAATAGTGTCCAGAGGATAAGTGATGCTCCCAGCAATAGTTGTGACCACAAACGCCAGCCCAAAACTTGCAGCAAAACTATCCTGCAGGTGTGTCACATTGCAGCACGGTTCACAGACGTTATTATCCACCTTCATGCACAGACAATCTGAAAGTAAGCCATTTGCTCATCTCTCTCTCTCTCTCTATCTTCCTTCTTGTCAGCACGTGTGTGTGTGTGTGTGTGTGTGTGTGTGGGTTCTTGCAAAACATCATGTTCGTCAATGCCTTTGTCGCATCAAAACTTAACTGAATGTCTAGGGAAGTTGTTTTTAACCTGTAAAGCTCCCACGAGAACCACGGGCTTCACGGAGTCATAGATGCCGAAGTAAAGACCTCTGTAAAAGATGATCCCCAGCACAGAGGCACGAAAACCTCTGTACAGCCCAAGGATGCCGTCAGAGTGGATCGTCTTCCTGTACACGTCGCTAAGGCCGTTGAACTGGCGCTTTTGGAGGTGGTTCCCGGAGTCGCTCGTCAAGCGTGTTCGAGCATAATCCAAAGAGTACACAAACACGGAAGATGCAGCGCCGGCCGCTCCTCCTGACAGCACATTCCCTAGAAACCATTTGGAGTAGCCGTCCTTCTCCCTCCTGAATGCAAGCAGGTCCCTGAAATAGTCTTTGAAGGCAAAATTGAAGGCCTGCGCAGCAGGTCCACACCAGAGAACTGTCAAGAAACTGTGCATATCTTCCTCGTGCAGTTGCCTGAGAAGGCACCGATTGCAATAGATCGAGCTTCATACCAGTTCTACATCTGGTTGAAAGCAAGATGACTCGAGCATCTTGATGAGGATAATAGCTAGAACAATGCAATGCATCTTCCTTGAGGAAAGCGGTAGAGATCAGTAACAGCTACAAGAGATTGTAAGTAGAAGATTCAGATACAAGAGAGCACCGAGCTACTTACCTGTGTGGGGAAGTAGCGAATGACGTTTGTGAAATTGCCTCTCCACAAAGCAAGTACGCCTTCCTCGCGCAAAATCCTGAGAAAACAGTCTGCAATGCCTTTGTAAGGCTCCGAAAGACGACCGCTTTTCAGTTGCTCTCCCTGTAGCTGCAGTAGCATCTTCACCCTCTCAATGGGAGCCGCGGCCGTCTTGGAAACAGAAGCCGCAACTCCGCCCATCATGAAATGCACCAAAAAGTAGTGATGATGCTCCTCCTCCACACCAGTTTTCTCCGCAGGAGCAGGAACGAACAATAGTAATGGCGGAGCAAAATTGGAGCCCGATGATCTCCGGAAACTTTCTGCCTCCTGCTGCTGCTGCACTGGTTTCTCTATTGATTTGCAGGTACTGCTGCCACAATGCTCCGCAGAAGCTTTTCCCACGAATGCAGCAGCAGAATAAGTGCGGCTCCTCCTCCTCCTCCAGTAGAGCCATTTTGCGTCACAATTGGTTGCTCCTGGGCGCAAATGGGGATGGCAAGGCCTGGACCTCTCCTCTTGTGCCATAAAAGCCTGTGCGGCGGCCTTCGCAATACATCCGCGACTTCATGCACTTGCCATTCTTGCCGAATTCGAAATCAGAGTATGCAAGCGTCAAGAAGACAATACTGAGTCGGACAGATCGGGGGAATTACGGCAACCGCCTCGCAGGGCAATGCAGGTGGTTCTAAGCGGAAGTCGACTCCAGGAATCGCAGCGCCCAGCCTCCTCCTCCTCCTCGCTTCTGCAACTTCTCGCTGGCCGTTTGTTGTCTGTTCCCGTTCACACCAAAGGTACACGCGCGTCTGTATCCGCAGGGTAGTAGTCTATTGAAATACAAGTCTGATATACTCAATCCCGTACCCATGATTTATTTCAATACCCTACTCAATACGGCCCTTGGGACAGGACCTCAAATCCGGAAGGCCCTATATCCAGAACCTTCTTCTATACGGAAAGACCAGTGGTGATTTTTCCTTTGTATTTTCAGGACGCTCCCTGATCTGAATTTTGCAGCAACGGAAAACTGAGCCTTCCACATTTCGGAAGGTACAGTTTTCACTCTCAGCAATCTATCTTTTGCATATTTGCATGGTTTTTCACATTTTATCAGTTTTTGTCTTTATCTATACAGGGGAGCCGAAAGAAAAATCACCACTGGTCTTTACGAAGGGGAAGTTTGAAAATCTTGAGCGTGTAGAGTTATCTGTAAAGTCACTTTGTCTTTGGGCCTGCTTTCACCTCACATCCCCTCTTTCGGTGGTATCCGGAAAGTAGGTAAGGAGATTTTATTAAATCTCAGTATGACATGCTGAAACTCAGTATTTAATGCACAAGGATCGAGAGTAATTATAGTAGTTGTACAAGTAGGAGAAGTGAAAATATATGTAGCAACAGTGGAGGCGCTCAGGAAAAAGGAAAGACAGGATGAAACTAGTTTGGGTCCCAATTCTTTTGTTTTGCAAAAAATTTCATTCCCAGTTAGGCATTTTGTGGCCTATTATGGCCAGACTGGCCATTCTCACGCCCTAATCACGGGTCTTTACAGGTAACGCTTCTACCTTGAAATATTAGGGAATTGAAATCAAAGCCTTCCCCACACAGGGTAGATAGTCCACAGAGGGTAGATAGTCCAGTGAGTGAACACTTGAGAACTGAAAGGAGGTCAAATCCTCGCACATTGTTCCTCTGCTTCTGAAGCTCAAAGAATATTTGTAACCCTCCACCTAGCACTTCCAAAGGCGTACAAATTGTTCAATCCTCGCACATTGTTGTAATCCTCCATCTAGCACTTCCAACGCTGTACAAATTGCTCAATTTGGTAAAAGAATAGGGAAGATATGAAGTGTTTGGTGTAAGGGGGCTCAGTGTTTAGTGACAAGTGAATTAAACAGATTAAGTTGTCAAGATTAAATCTTTGATCGTTGCGTCTTTGCCTTTAGAATAGAAAGAAACTTTGTGAAGCCCTAGTTGGCACACCCATCAGGTTTTAAATCACTCAAAACAAGCTCAAAATGAGGAAGATATGAAGCTGGAACTAGAGAGGGGTTTAAAAGTTCAGAGCTCTTTTTAATTTTTAATTTTTAAAGAAAAATTAAATCAAACTATCACTCATCCTCTTCCAGTTTTCTGCTTTATTATTTACTGTTGGAACCCTGTATTACTCAAATTGGGGTTGCAAGACCCCTTTTTCAGAAAATTAATTATTTTAGCAAACATGTGCCAATTATCATTCATGGTCACAATATTGAGTAAATTAGACTTTTTAATTTTTTAGTACCACAAGAGAATTTAAAACTCAACCCAAGTTGAAGATAGAAAAATTGTCAATTTGTTATGAATTTGTAAAGAATTTACATGGGTTCAAGGTCCACTGACAGTTCTGTATGCACCTTATAAGGTGTATCTTTTAGCTGTAGTCTTTTGGAGGTAGATTCAATTGCTCCCTGATTGCTGTATAATTGTCTCTTGCAGAGATGCTCCAAATGTGATCAGCCAGTAAGCCAGCAGACGTATTGGTAAGCAGCTGAAAGACTCCACTGTCCTATTCCTTACACCTTCAATGACAGCAAATTTGGTGTCAGTTTCATGTCCAATGTTTTCAATTTTGGGATCCTTCTCACATTTGCACAGAGACAGGTTATCTCATAACAAGAAGTGGTACCCGGTTTCTCTTCCAGCTGCTTACCAAGATTTCTCCTGGCTTTTTGGCTAATTACATTTGGAGCATCTCTGCAAGAGACAAACAATCATGCGGCAGTCCAACTAGCATCTATCCTTATGATGTAGGAATTGTGATGTGACTTACTTGCTTGTCAGTTCACATTTGAACAGCTTGCAGGAAAGATTCACAGAGCATGTGCACCTGAATGTTTTCTTGAACTTGGGCCCTGTGGCTTGTCTTTGACCTACATCCAATTTGGCTATCAGATTGTCCACGTTCAGGTGCAGTAGTTTGGGTATAGAAGTGCAACCAAGTAACATGGGACTATCTTCTTGGCCACCTGCACCAGAGACCACAATTGGTATACATCTGATTTGGCCTACCCTTTACCTTTCATCTAGACTTGATCTCCACAAGCCACCTGTGAAAAGAACGAACTAATTTCACTGCTGGATTGAGATCAAAACTTCAAGGATCTCACAAACACCAGTGTTGCTCAGTGTTCTCACATTTTACCATTAGAACCTGATGGAAACTAAAATGGTTACATAGTACAACTTGGGTGTGATTAACACACCCGAAAGGGCTAGGTCCATCACATTCTTAAGCAAACACGTTGAAAACACTCAAATCATTAGTCCCATGATACAAAAAGCTCTCCGCATCATAAAACTGTAAAGAACTCTGAGTGTTACACCCATCTAAAAGCAGTTTCTTGGCAAGGTTACAGAAATTGACCTTGAACCTTTCACTACAGTGTTAGAGGAGCAACCATGCCCTGTTGTACCCCTTATTCATTCATAACCCTATGCCCTTCAAGAAATTTTTTAAGTGCCAATAACAGCATAGTAGTATGTCCAATTTATGCACGTCTTGGGAAGTGGATGCCAAACCCCCAAAGAGTGGCAAAACTCAGAGTCATGAGAAGCCCTTCACTCCAGATAAAATCCAAGTGTAACTCAACTGATTAGTTGATGCAGACCACCTTCCCTGAGACCCTTGTAGTGTGTTAACAATCAGTAGCAATGTAGAAAACCTCTTATCCTCCAGACCATTCTGAAGCATGCTAGTAATGCAGTAGTGAGTACTTGACACGAAGTCCAAGTTTTCCAGCATCTACATCCAACTTTGCGCCTGAAACCAGCCAATGTCCAGGCATGTCTTGTGGTCCCCTCTTCATCTCTTTCAGGTTCACAAACTTGAGTAACTTGGGATTTGGAGTCACTGCATTTGGCACCTCAGACTGAATTGCTGGATTCAGATTGAGTGATGGCTGATCACCCCAACATCATGCACAGGTATGGTTAAACTATATGACTGCAAAACCAGAATAGTCACTTAAGCTCATTGAACCATGGATACTGTATATGATTCAAATTAGGATCTAACTTTTCCTCTAGAACTACTGAGTGCAAGCAGATAAAAGTCTGAACCCTACACTGTCCATAACTTTTTGTTGAAGCACCAATTCTAGTTCCATTCCTACATAAAAGAGTGCCAAAAAAGCTCCAATAGAGAAAGTATTCTATCCTCTATTGACAACTCTTGTAGGAAGAAATCAATGCAGAATCTGAATATGAACAAAGTTCAAACTCTTGTCAACATTAAGGATGAGCTGTTATAGAAAGCAAAGACAACAAATGCTGAAGCAAGAAGACTCCTCTTTGTTTTTGGCAAGAAAGACATTTTCAGTTAGGAACATTCTGGATGCCTTATTTCCACACTATGGGTTTCTTCAAATAAGAGGGACCAAGTTTATATGTGAGTCGAGAAAAGTTCTTCTGGATTTAATTACATGTTCACTTCTATTAAGTTTTTTGTCAGCCTATTCTGTACATTGTTTCTTATTCAGGAACCAAGGGCCCAATAAACCAAATCATTTCACAAACAACATCAACAATGGAAATGCACATTACCAGTACAGCCTGTTGTTGACTCCCTGTATTGCCAGTGAGTCCAAGCTGTGAACGCAAGCCCGATTTTTGAGATGTGATGGGCAAATTGTCCCACACTGATCTGCGAATGGAGCAATTGGGAACTCGAGAATATAAAAGCTTCAGGTAGAGCACATTCTTGATCCCAAAGTCCCAAACCTGTAGAACACAAAAGTCATTTGGAGTCTACAGGAACTTCTGCCCACAGAAAGAGCACATCAAATCAATAGAATTTCCATAACCTGAAAGTTCAGATTATAAGTGCTGATGACCAAAGACTCATTGTACCGACCTGTAGCTGGGCGCCTGTCACAATGAATGCATCATTGGAATCCCCAACACGTGATTCAGTATACTCAATTGGAGCCGTGCAAACATGACCAAAAGCCTTCCACTGGACAGGTTCAAACCACTGAGCATCTTGCTCTTCAGGAGACTTCCATATGGGTGCACCAATCAAGACATGACGATCCCAGTGTGGTCGAAAGACTTGTGGGAGTGATGAGAGGTGCTGCAAATGGATTTCTAATCTATTGCACTTATTTCCTTCTAAGTACAAGCGGAGGCCAGTCACAGGTTTTCTGCCAACAGAAACCTGAATGCAGCCAAACAAGAACATCATTAGCAACTTACACGCCCATAATTTCCATTGGAGGAATTCCCCATGTGCCTCTGATCTAAGCTACAATACTGTGCTTTTCTCACAGATCTTGCATGGAACCAAAAGCATAATGCACACTCTCTGTTTCAAAACAAACTACCAACCTATTGTGTTCACTGACCTGAGTGGTACTGATGTAGAGCTTAGGACCCATCAAACTGAACTGCATAACAGGGCAAACTGGTTCCTTTCTTTCTTGCCCAAGAGTAAGATCAGACTCTGGAGTTGACCACTGTGTTGGAATTTGAAACTCTAGAAAGTATTGTAGCTCCTCAATAGGAGGCTTGACTGCAAACACCCAATTAAGAATTTTGGATCATGCTGGTCAAAGGAATTAGCCCTTTTCTGAAACAGCCACAAAATACTAATGGTAGCTCAATGACAGTCACATGAGACTTTTAATAGAACACAAATGGTTAACCTCCACAAACTGCTTGAAAATAGATCCACAAATGGCTAGCAAGGATCTCTCAGGGTGAGAAAGTGCTCATTGAACAAGGCCATAGGTATTCTTTGTTGCTCACCAGCTGCAGGGATTCACTTTCATGGTTTAGAGTAATTTTTTTGCTTGAGTGAAGCACAATAATCAATTGGGTTCTGCAGATGCAACAGCAAAATCGGGCAGAGACTCTTACATTGCAGATAGAAATCAACAGCATGACTCAGGAAATCATGGCCACGAATGCCTCTTAATAAAGAAGCAATGGACACAAATGTCATTGCTATGACATCTGGGGCCACAGGCACAGTAGACAACCACGTGTGGTGGCTATCTTCCATGTCATCTCCCCCCCTCCGCCTGCATACTATCTCCACCTCCTGCATACAATTTTTGTTCAGTAACTGACCCAATACTTCTAAACCACCTTCACTTTTCTCTTTTGCCCACAGCACTCATAACTTACATGCCAAAAAATCCTTTTTCACTGCAAATATTAGTTGTTTGATTTCTCTCTCATGGTATGGTTTCTGCAACACAAGTAAAGCAGCACATCATGAGTGTAGTTTTGCTGTGATTCCTGGGGCCTTATGAGCCACAATCAATCTTCCAAACAGAGAAATTGATGGATAACATTGAAGACTGGAGATTACCTTTTCCTTGCCAGTTCTCTCTCTATGTCCATCAGCTTGACCCAGAAATCTTCTCTCTGCCACAGACTGCATAAGTTTCTGAACCTCCGCAGCTGTTGAAGGGGATGACTGATGTTGACGAACATATACTACATCCTTACCCCCAATTGTCACACCCACAATGATGTGGGTCCCATATCTTTCTATGAAGCTGAAAAAGGCAGGGACACCACCCATATCTCAGACCCAAATTGTGCTCAGAAAAAAAGTTAGCACTTGCAAATAGAACACACTTAAGAGGAAAGTGAAAAAATGAACACGTCTCTTCAAATACCTGGCTAATTTTTTGGGATCCCACACTGATGGAACTGCATCCAAGACTTGGTCATGTAAAACCAATGGTGATTGTGTAAGCTGTAAACTGTAGAGCTTGATGAACCATCCATCAAGTGCAAGCGCCTTGGTAGAATGTTGATCTGTTTGCCATGGACCGTTAAAACCGTACATTGAGTTGAAAAGGCCTAGAGGCACATTTCCTTCAATTGCAGCACCTTGATTGAACTGCTGTGACATCTGTATGCTCAGAAAGAATCAAGTATGAGATATTGTTGCAGTCCAGAGAGCTTCCCAATCAGAGCTATTATTTCCCACCACAATACATATTTATGTGATATCAAAACCTGCATTTATTAGAGTTTTATGACTGCTAATTGTGACCTTGTAAGTCAAAAAGCATTAGGAAAAAAAAAATGATATAGCTGAAGTCCAACATACAACAAAGCTAGAAAATAATTAGTTTGTGCTCTGCAAATCTGCAGGTTCTGAGCAGGGTTTTTTTTCTCTACTTCTTCCATAGTCTGGAAGGTTTTGATGATTTCAATAGAAACAGACAGTTAATGAACATAATCCTTGCTGGATGCTTCAAACAGCACAAGATTACTGCGTAGGAATAAAGATGCATATGTCCTAGGTGCAGTAACAGCAATTGTGATTGCTCTGGTGGAAAGAACATGTTGCTATCAAGCTCTTATCCCCTCTACAACAGAAAGAAACTTGTCAAGGATTTTTTTTTGAAAAAAGCAGCATCGTTACCTCAACAAAAGGCAAGAGATCGGACTTATAGTGTGTGCGCTCTCCCGTAACACATCCGATATCACTGGAGACGTCGGGGATAACAATGCCGCCAGGAGCCACAAGATTCTGCACATTCTCTTGCTCGATTTTCACCAAAACCGATCCCACAGCACCTTTCACAAACCCTAAGCGAAAATCCGAGGTCACATCAAATCCTCTGCCTAAAGCTTGCGCCGCCTCCACAGCTGTATGTTGCGCAGCTTGTAATCTTCTCGGCACTATTGTAGTCCGCGTCACAATCTCCTCCTCCTCCTCCTCCGAATGTTTCTTGCTCGCAGCCATAATAAATTTCTCTTTTCTCTTTTTTCTTTTTCTTTTTCAAGCACAAACCATCATCATCATCTCCGATTTTCTGCTCCTAATCTCACTTCATCTCTGCTGTTTACTTCTTCATTATTTGCACACGATCCTCCACATAACTGACAGTTTCGTTTCCACAGAAGTTCTTGCTACTGCTAGAGAGAGACACAGAGAGAGAGACGTGAAGAAAATAAAAACAAACAGACAGACGAAGCTAAGCACCGTGCGGTCGCTCTTTCTCTTCCTCTACGCCGCATAGAAAGAATGGGAAGAAAATCGAAGGCGCTGCGAAGTGTGATCACAAAATCACGGGAGTCAACAAGACTGGAGGAGACTTCGTACGTAGGTAGGCATTTGAAGACTTGAGGATGGCATCCCGTTCTCCATTTTTGAATGATGCCCGGGTGGCAGGTACAGGGGTAGGCATGTTAGGCGTTGACTTGTATAGCAGGGCAGCGTGTTTTTTTTTTGGGGATGCGAAGTTTCGCCAAAATGCCAAAAATAAAAGTAAAAAGGGAATAATATTTATTATGTGGCAACATTATTCCCCTATTTTTCTGAAAATATCGCCAATTTTTTTATTTGAAAAACATTCCCCACATTTTGGACCAAAAAACATTCAAAAGGGATTTATTTTTGGGTATATTATTCCCCTTTTTTATGAAAAATATCGCCAATTTTTTAATTGAAAAACATTCCCCACATTTTGGACCAAAAAACATTCAAAAGGGAATTATTTTGTTTGGCAATATTATTCCCCTTTTTTATGAAAAATATCGCCAATTTTTTAATTGAAAAACATTCCCCACATTTGGACCCAAAAACATTCAAAAGGGAATAATATTATTTAGCAATGTTATTCCTCTTTTTTCTGAGAATATCTCCAATTTTTTTAATTGAAAAAAAATCGCCACATTTGGACCAAAAAACATTCAAAAGGGAATAATATTATTTAGCAATGTTATTCCTCTTTTTTCTGAAAATATCGCCAATTTTTTTATTGAAAAAAATTCGCCACATTTGGACCAAAAAACATTCAAAAGGGAATAACATTATGTGGCAATATTATTCCCTTTTTAAAAATATAAATCGCCAATTTCTAAATTTTTGAAAAACATTTACCACATTTGGACCAAAAACGATAAAAAGGAATATTATGTGGCAATATTCTTCTTTTTTCGGAAAATTATTGCCAATATTTTTTATGGCAAAACATTCGCCAGATTTGGACCCAAAAACATTAAAAAGGGAATTTTATGTGGCAATTTTCTCCTTTTTCTGAAAAATATCGCCAATTTTATTTTTAAAGTTTGAAAATCATTCGCCACATTTGGGCCAAAAAACATTTTGTGGAGAATTTTCACCAATCATTTGGCGAAAAATCTTTTCAAAAAACAATTGTTCAAAATATACATTTTCTCCAAAAAAAAAAAAAAAAAAGTTTTAAAAATCCCAATTTTTTTACAAATTTTTAAAGCAAAAAGCAAGAAAATTTAAAAGAAAATTAAAAATTTTTACCCTAATACCTGGTTTTTAGCAAA
>Ga0116227_10001818_pt1 | contig 48389 bp, 23 predicted proteins | sample S1TSphgellanicum_FD_89693 | JGI IMG/M metagenome (GOLD analysis project Ga0116227, IMG submission 89693) | Host-associated microbial communities from peat moss isolated from Minnesota, USA - S1T2_Fb - Sphagnum magellanicum MG | ecosystem: Host-associated > Plants > Peat moss > Unclassified... | reverse complement strand
GTTGCAAGTTTAGTCAACAGTTAGGGAAACAATTGACACCGTGCAGCTTACTTCCTGAATTGATGCATTCGGCTAATCAGAAAGCGGTAGCTTTGTACTTAGTTTCTTGCCTAGACAATAGGAGTGTTTTGTTTAAGTCAACTATGTAATTGTCGTCAAATGGATCTCTCTGGTCCGGGTATTGATGTTAAATTAAAAGAAAGAAAGAAAGAAAGATAAAGAATGCTTCTATTTTGGCCAGGGAGGCATATTTAGTCTTCTATGTTGAGGAGTGCCCCATGTTCCAAAAATATTGGTGATGGGCCAATGAAATGGCTCCTTTTGACAAAAAGAAAAAAAAATTTGGGCCCACCCCTCAGTAGTTAATAGAAAGCATGAATAAATAAGTGTCCCCCAGTTCACAATTTATGAGTGGCAAGTCAGGCTCCAACTGCCATACCTTATAATTAATGAGTCTAAGCTGTTGAGCTTTAGCTAACCAGAGCTCTTAACATATTGATCTTAATAAAACTGCACTATCAATAGCCTTTTTCGTGTGCAAAATTTTTGAATTTTTTTTGTTGCCAACTCAATGATTTTGGAAAGAAAAAAACCAAAAAAATAAATTTCAAAAAGATCTTTAAAAATCACCAAATTTCTATTCGTAGTTTCAAGTAGGTAGCCCAAGAAATGTTTAAGTTTTTTCATGTTTTAATAATTTTTTTGGCTAAATCAGATTACGGATCATTGCCACCTCAGCTATATCACACAATTGAGAAAATAATATATAAAAAAGATACCCCTCCCCCCCCAAAACATTTGCCTTAATCAAATCTATTTTATGGAACATTTTTTTATCAACCCACCTCTCAGCAACCTACCTAACTAACCCAACTAGCTAAGGAGACACAAGTGGTGGGCGTGGGCGTCCCGATTGCCTCCACTAAAAGGCTAGCCTGATGTAAATCTACCAGGTACCATGTTACTTTAGGGTTTACGGTTTTGGCAGGTCTGTGCTAGGTTTAGGGTTTAGCTGTATGTTTTTGCACAATGAGTTCTGAAGGCGAAAACAAACGCGCGCGTTCTCAAAATGCCTGCCGGCCAGCGTCCCGAGCGACCTTGGGTGTGTTCCTACATGCAGCTTCATGGCTTTGGATCCACGAACTCAGGAGCGAACTTTGGGTGCAAAGTTTAGAGGAGCGCGGCAGGCTTTGGCATGAGAAGAATCATCAAGATCAGGCTGCAGCGTCGCGCACCTCGAAAGCGTTTCGGTTCTTGACAACAATGTCGTACATGTGCATGGTCTTGAAATTGGCGAAGTCGTGGGGCAAGGAAATGAGATCCAACGTGCTGGAGCTTTTATGATACTGTCGTAGCAGCTGCTGTCCTCCTGCATCTAGTCCAGCACCACCACGGTACGGCTTCCAGCCCAGCTCAAGTAGCTTCTCCTCCAGATCGTTGTAGCATGTAATGGTCTCATCGGTAGCTACGTAAACTAGCACCTTGCGTCTCAGTGATCCCGATACCCGCTGATTCGCGGCATCCTGCGATTCCGCCAGCGGATTCTGCACTAGTGTCGTTACCCCATCCTTGAAGACCCACACTCCTGCCATCGACGACGATCTGAACTGGGAACCAGCAACAGCCGCGTGCACAATACGCGATCAATCACGCCCCCTAGCTAGCACTTGAGAGTGTGTGTGTTTATCTGTGTGTACAGAGCATGTGACTCTCTGTTTCTGAGGAAGAAATTGATGCATAAGTCCCCTAAACAAAAAGTGCTTAACGTAACAAATTCACACACTCCCACACATAATTTATCAGCCCACAAAGAAAACCCCCCCTCCCCTCCCTCCACCCCTTTCTCAAAACGATGATGATGCAGATGATCAGCAATATATAACATGCAGCTGGTGGGTTATAAGATCTTATATGAAGCTGATCTTATAACCCACCAGCCCCGGGCGCAGCTCCTGAGCTGCCTTACTAGTATCTGAAACTATTCCAATCTCACCCACCGCAGTCGCGCTCGGGCACTACAGACAACACACACACACACACACACACGGAATGGAGTAGAATTGCACTCCCCGACATAGCCACACAGACCGACGGTATTGGAACCGGCCTACCAGCCTCAATGGACTAAAAAACGCCCATCTGGTCCCAGTGTTGCGGCCACTAGTGCGACAAAAGCCCAGTGGGCCAAGCAGTGGGGTAGGAAAGAACAAAACCCAGTGGCCGCAAACAGGAACCACAGCGACTCCAGGGCCATTCCACCGCAGCCATGCCCGGGGTCGAATCCCACGGCTATACACGGTCGGGTCCACGTGCAGAAGATTTCAACAAACCACTACAAGAACGGGAAAAAGCCCATTTTCCAACGGATCTTTTGTGAGAGTATCCATCCCTGTTACGAACTGAGTTCTGGAACCAGTTCGAGCCACTCCCAACTTGACACGCGGCTGTATATCCAGTTGCTCACCAGTTCGTAGCCATTGACAGATGGACATGTGGATAGGATCTCGATGCAAGTAGCCTTTCTTTTCCGCATGCGTCCAGGGGTCTGCCTCGTTGCCCGTGTTAGCGTAGATCCCTAGGTGATATCGTTTTGAGACCTCGGCAAAGGGCGAGGCTTCGTGGCCTATTGTGGTGCACACAATTTTGCTGGACGTCAACTTACTAGGATAGGATTGCTGCCTATGTAGGTACCTACCTACCTATATTTGGTGCCGTAGGTTCGGGTCAGGCAGAAAAATTTGTTCCATTCTTGGTTCGCCAATTTTTTAAAATTTTTTAAATTTAAATTTAAAAAAAAAAGATCCTATAGTTTTAAAAGTTTTTAATTGCCATTAGGGTTAGGATATATTATCACCCAAATTTTTCCATTAATGTAAGATGCAGATATAATTTCAAAAAGGTTTTAGGACTAGATTAGGATTCCGCCCAATCATACACCCTTCTGGGTTTTAAAAGGGCATAAATTTTCTTTTTTTCCAGTTAAATAACTAAGAAAAATGTTGACAATTTGAAATTATTCATATAATTTGGTAATTTTCCACAACTTATTGTACCCTTTTCTTTTTCCAAATGGAGATTTGTTAGGATTTAGAAACGTTTCTCATACTATGGAGAGAGAGATGTACAAGACTATTTGACAAGAAGCTCAGTTCCAATACATTATTGTTCAAATTCACAAGCAATAGGATATTAATGGAAAAGGCCAGTGATCCTCATCATGTTGGTCCTATACCACAATGTGCAGTTTCCTATGTGCATATAGACATACTCTTTTGTGGTTTTTGGTGGTTATAGGTTGGGTTAGGATATATGCATGTAATAGATAGGTCATACAGGTTTGGTTTCTATTTGGTTAAAAAGTCCTATTTACCCGGACTACCTATTATATCCATCCTCACATATCTTACACAGGCAAAACGGATATGAATAGGTTACAAAAATCCTTGCACATGGAAAAAGGGAATGTGCAAGTTTAAAGTAGATCAATGTCAAGAAAATAGGTCTGATTATAACATATACCCTATGTACATCTGACAAGTATATCTAGGTAAAGACATACCCACACAACATTGGTTTACACTAGCATTTTTTAATGTGGCAAAATTTCACCATCTTTTGTGAGGGAAAAATGGCCTACCAACATCAACAAAGGGATTTTTGGGAGAAAAATCACCTAAAGTTGCCAAATTCTGAAGTTTTAAAAAAATTGCCAGATTTCTGCCTTAGATTCTAGAAGGGAGCACAGTATAGAAATATTTTGAAAAAAAATCTATTGTGAGGTTTTCTTATTAGTCAATCACGGTTAAACCTTTTTATTAAAGATTGTTGATTGTGTAACAATGAAAAACTAAAAAACAACCACTGGTTTACACTGGTGTTGTGCATGTATGTCTCTAATATATTTCCAAGTAAAAGGAAATAATAATGTTTCTAAATATATATTAGTCAAGTAAAGGTATTTTAAACTTTGCAAAAAATGGATCTAGGTTCAGGTATAAGGACTGAAGGCCAAGGGTTACCCATGGTTAGTTGATAGTTTGGTTCAACATTAGTTATATATTTACCTATTTATGAGCAAGGTCACGGCAGGGGTGAATATTTTATCATTTTCCTTTAATTTGCCTTATGGGTATAAATGGGCAAACCTTGGGTACGTTGAAGTATGTAGATATGTGTACAACTATATATAGCAGATTAGCAAGCAGTTAAAGAAATTTAACTTTGTGCAATTGTCATTGCAAATATGAACACCTCAAAATTTGAAACAATTTGTGTGCAAAGAAAACTACAAAAATAACATGAAACCAATCAAAACATTTTGTATTACATTCAAGGCATTCTTATAATGGCACATAGTACCTAGTCAAATCTAAAGGGTTTCAAGTTTGAACTTTCCAAAAACATATGATAAATCATATGGCAATTATCAATGTTGGGCACTTTTCATGAATGGGGTTGGTTTTGAAGTTAGTGATGTGCCATTCTAGGTGAATCATCAAGTAAGAGGATTTGCTTAGTTCGGTCCCAAGTTTGGACCACCACATGGGAGCCCCTATGGCAAATTGGGTTGCGAATCTAAGTGTTGGGCTGGGTTGAACTCCCAGTTTGACAACATTCATGAGCCACATAGGTGTTGGTGAGTGAAGGTTTGAGGAAGGGGCCCAAGGAGATGTCCTTGATGCATTAAATCCTTGAACTAAACAAAAGTCTATGAATAGGCTATGAGACAAAAGATGAAAATCTCAAGAAATTATGTTTTAAACTAATTGAAAAATTCACAATGAGTTTAGTCTCACCCATATAGAGGTCAAGGTTAACCCAAAGTTATGATACAAAGTTGAATGTTGGAACTAACCAAGTGCTGGCTTGGCATGCGTAGGTAGTGTAGGTGTTTAACAAGGAACATGGTTAAAGGTGTGAGCACAAAGGTGCCAAGGTGAATCTAGTAAATCTAGTTTATGTGAGAACTAGCTATGTAAGAACCACCTAGGGTACCATATTGGGTTCATTTCTCAAAGAGCCAATTCCCCCTGAAAGTGAGAATTTGAACCCAAGACCTCCTTGGGGCCAAAGGGTTGATTGACCATTAACTTACACCACTAGTTGTGAAATGTACCATATCTTAATTTTATTTAAAATTTGAATGTGCCAATGCCCTTAGCTTTAAAAGCATTTTCACATGTGTCTTTTTCAAGTCAAAAAATCATAATTTTCCTCCCACACATGGGAGTGTAGCCTAGTGGTAAAGATCATGATCCTTTTTTATACATTCTTATAATGGCAAGTTTTTTTGAAATGAGAATTGATTGAAACCTAACAATTAACTTTTGTCAAAATTTTGAAAATTAGTTTACTCTTCACAATTGGAAAAAATAAAATAAAACTTGGGGTAATTTTTCTAATTCACTCTAAAAACCATAACTAATAATTCTTTAAAAAATAGTGAGAACTACTCAACATTAGTATTTACCTTGATTTTTAAAAAACCAATATAAATACTTACAATCATGCAACACATTTTTTACATATGTGAGAAATATAAATAACATGATATTAAGGTAGCTAACCATTATAAATTCTAGAAAAAATTAAAACCAATTTTGCAAATGTTAATAGTAAAGACATCACTAGTACAAAAGGGGTGTAATTCATTAGCTTAAATCACTATGAGACCTTAAAAATGAAATAAGTTCATTACACTTTAATGATTTCACCTTGGTTAAAGTTATTTCATTATAATATCATTATGTAAACATCGTGTTTCACTACTAATTAACATAATTCATTATTATAATTTAATGTGATAAATAAGTTTATTTTTATGTTGTTGTTTTAAGTACCCTATTCTATTTTATGATATACCTTATATTATTTTAAGCTACTTTAGTTATTTTAACTTATACCTTAAATTATTATACATTATTATACCTTAAGGTAATTTACTTAGTTTATTATAGGTTTTTTATTTTAAATTAAATTATTCAACTAACCTTAAATTATAACCTTAGGTTATTTTATTTTAAGTTAATATATTTTATTTCAAATTACACTTTACACTATTCAAGGTCATTTTACTTTATTTTATTATAAGTTATTTTATCTTAAATATAATAATCTAAAATAATTTAAAATATAATATAATGACCTAAGGTAAAATAACCTATAATAACCAATAATAACCTAAGAAAAATAATTTAAAATAACCTATAATAAAATAATTACCATTAGTTTATGATAATATAGCCTAGAATATCCAACAATATTTTATAATAAAATAGCCACCAATAGAATAGCCATCAATAACCACCAATAACCACTAATATAATAACCACTGATAGCTTATGATAATTTAACCTAAAATAACCATCAATATCAATCAATAAAACAATTCCACCAATAGCCATTAATAAAATAACCATTAATAGCCACCAATAGAATAACCAATAATAACTACCAAACTAATAACCACCAATAGAATATATAAACACCAATAGCCACCAATAAAGTAACCATAAGTATCCTATGGTAATATAGCCTAAAATAGCCAACAATAACATAAGATGAAATAACTTTCAATAATCAAAATTAACCAACAATAGCTTCACATGGTCGAAAATAACCTAAGATGAAATAATTTTAAATAACCAAAAATAATTTATAATAACCGCAAATAAGTTAAAATGAAATAGCTTATAATAGCCAAAAATAATGTAGGGTGAAATAACTTAGAACAATGCAAAATAGCCCTAGAATAGTTGAAAATAGCCTAACGTAAGTAGTATTAGTATATTAGCAAAAATCTTATCCATTTATTAAACTATTTTTTTTCGAAAAAATGGTCATTGAAATGTTATTGAATAATGATATTCAAACAAAAATTGTTCAAATGATTTTACATTTTCAAAAGGAAATAAATGTAATTATGTACATTATTGAAAAAACTTTTAAATTAAATTGGCCCATCCAAAAAGGTATTAACTTAACTCAAAAGGAGGTAACAACTTTAGAAAAAACATGATTTTCCTTTAATCATTTCATTTGGACAAAATTTCAATAAGATATGAACTTTTAACGTTTATGTTTTTGTAATGTTTAAAATCAAGTATTTCATAAATAGAATGCAATGTAACACATTATTACAAGTGTGGTGCTTAATGGTAGGGATGTTTGTCTTCATATTAGAAGTTAAGGGATCAAACTTCACAATTGGTGTGTTTGTGGTCAATAATGGTAAGTTGACCAAATATTTTGTATTTCTTTTGAATAGGTGCTTACTTAGGTTGATACATGGCCTATGTACCTAAATTAGTTTTTTAACCTAGCTTAAATAGTGGCACATGTCAATAATTCATAGGCTGAAAATTATGAAATTATCAATATATTAAATATTAAATTAAATATTAAATGATGTAAATTTAATTGATTTCCATGTTGCTTAGTTAATTAACTAGTAAGTGATATGGCTCGGTAAATTTGTATTTCATTTGAAAATAATTTTGTTTCACTAGGTAGTAGTGAACCAATTCATTGTCCATAACAATTAATCCCCATTCATTGGGGGGTGACTAGTTTCAACATGGTAAAAATGTCCAAATTCATTCAAAATCTAATGAAATTGAAAATGAACTAGGACACATTTTGGTGTAGTGCATGTATGGGATAAAAACAACCTAAAAGCATAATAGATCACGAAAGGAAGACATTAAATTGAAATGACAAATGTCATGGTCTATGACATCAATATAATCATATTCATCAATTTTTTAACATGGATCCTAATATTTTTGTTTAACATTCTCCACGTTTAACATCTTTGTTTTGAAATGAACTTAATTGACTTGAAAAAAAAGTTAATAGTTTAAAGACATGTATGAACTTTTAACAAATGATTTTAATTCTAAATTTTTGATGTGCATTTTAATGTTTCATGGGAACTTACAAAACTCATAAAAAACAAGTTCAAGGTCTAATTTTTTTTTTTACAAAAAAAAATATATATTGGTTAAAAAAAGAACTCTATATATATAGTTTGTTTAAAAGCCTTACAATGGTGTGTGAATTGGGGATGTAAAGTTTACAATGTGGTCTTAATGGTGATAGTACAAAAATATATATTTTGGCAATTTTACAAGATGTTTTGTAAGTATGTAATGAAGAAAGTAGAAAATATTGAATAATGAAAATGTTGAATGAAATAACATCCGAATTGCTTGCAAAATATTTCCACAATTTTCCCTTCATGAAAAAATAAATATGAAATATCAACAACAAACTTGAAAGTTTTGCATATGTTGTTTGGAATGACCAAAACCAACCATTGGAAAGCAATTTAACCATGGTCAAAGTTTTAGCACACAAGGTTTAAAAATGTGTTTTGTGCAATTTTGGGAGAGGTAATATTTATGACCCATATTTTTGTATTATATTTTAAAATACAAAGATGCAATGTTATTTATTTCCATTTATTCTTATGTTTTCAATGCATATTTTACTTACCAAACATGGTACCTTAATTAACCTTATTGACCTACTTAATAAAATTGAATAAAATTACAAACATTAAATACATTACACCAATATGCATCTAAGTTCATTCTATGTTTCAATAGATTTTGAGTGAAATTGAACAAATTTACCATGGTGAAAGTGGGCAACCTTTTAGTAAACTAAAACCAATTGTTATGGACAGGTGAATTCACTAATAGCTAATTGAATTCACCAATAGTTAAAGTTTCAATAATAAATTCACTAATAGTTTAATCATTAATAATAAATTCATTAATTATAAACTCAAGTTAAGCACTTCAAAACTTTCATTAAGCTACATGGTTTAAACTAGAAACCTAGCCCATCCAAACACCTTGCCCACCAATGTAAGGTGTAAATGTGAAGGTTTGAACTTTTCACCTCTTTTCACCTCCATATTTAAATAACAAGTCCTTAACCATTAAAGCACTATTTAAATGAATGATATTTTTTGGTCATGACATATTATTATGCATTTTTTTGCCTTAGGCTATTCTTGGCAATTTTTTGTTATTTTATCATAGGTTATTTTATTATAAACCATTGTTGATTATTTTACATTAATGGTTATTTTATTAATGGTTATTTGTGGCTATTGTTGGTTATTCTATGTTATATTATGACTATTGGTGATTATTTTATTATAAACTACTATGGGATATTTTAAGTTATATTATCATAGGCTATTGGTAGTTATTCTATTATAGGTTATTTAAATTTTTTTTTCATAGGCTATTATTAGCTATTATAGGCTATTTTATCATAATTCATTATATTTTATTTTACATTATTTTATATTATTATATTTAAAATAAAATAACCTAAGGTATAACCTAAAATTAATTGAATAATTTAATTTAAAATAATTCAAAAAACTTATAATAAGCTAACTAATATACTTTAAGGTATAATAACGTATAATAGTTTTAAGTTATAATAATTTGTAATAACTTGTAACAATTTATAATAACACAGGGTATAAGTTAAAATAATTTAAATAACTTAAAATAATGTAAAGTATATCATAAAATAACATATATAAGGCATTTGAAACAACATAGAAATAAACCTACTTACCACAATAAATTATAATAGTGAATTATGTCAACTATTACTGAAACATGATGTTTACATAATGATATTATAGTGAAATAATTTTAATCAGGGTGAAATCACTAAAGTGCAATGAACTTATTTCACTTTTAAAGTCCCATGATAATTTAGGTTAGTGAAATGCACCCCACTTTTGTAATAGTGAATTCAATTACAAACATATTAACAATGGGCACAACATGGTGTTCACACACTATGGTGACCTTATATGGACGTCATAATGACAATTTTTCATGTATTTTTTAAATATAAGAAAATAAATATAATATAATTCGTTGAAATAATAAAAATTTGATTCATTTATCTAAAGCTATCATAATCAACCTTTCAAGAATGAAAAAATCAAATCAAAATCATGGGTAATTAATAAGTAATGGACTTTTGAATTTTGCCCACACTTTTTGTCAGACTTGCAAAACTCATGGATATGGATTTTTATCTTACAATGTGTTAATCTTATGTGTTTGAAACTTTAAGACATTGGATGAATTATGTTTAAAAAACTAAAGATCCATTGAATGAATGAATGTGATTTTAATTTGTTATGTTATGGACTTTTTAAAATCCCAAAAATTGTAATTATTTTTAAAGCCTTTTTAAGCATTTAAAAATAATAATTCCAAAAAAATTCTTTTATGATATTTTTTATGTCTTATAACGTGACTTGAAATTGGAAATGGAGAAATGACATTATGAGAAAAAAAGGTGTTTTGCAACTAGCCTTGCAACTCATTATATTTATATGTTGCGAATGTTAACAAACAAGTTGCATGAGTTACAAAGTTGTAATTCACCATATATGCATTGCAACTCATTGTAATTCAATTACAGCTCAGTCAAAACAACTCATTTTCAACTATTATTCAACTCCATTATAATTACACCCATGATGTCATGTTAATGTCATTAATTAACATTCATCTATTAAAATTTGACATGTAACATTATGATTGTTAATGGTAGTCCAAGATGTGACATGTGGCACAATAAAAGAAATTGCCACATGGCATACTAGTAGTATTTTGGAAAAAATATTTATTTTAGTAGTTAGGTAGGTCATACATAACCATAGGTAGGTAGGTTAGTAGGTTTTAAGACCTACATACCTACATATTTACCTAGGACCTACTTGCTTACTTAAGTAGATAAATAGGTAGGAAAGCATAAAACTAAGTGCACTAAAGAATAACCATGAAATTTTATTTTTTATTTTATGTTTTTCCTTTAGGCTAAGTTTTTTTTAACTCATCCCAAAATGGCACATGTATTTTAATGTGAGAACATAAAATAACAAACCTTCTTTATATAATTTGTAACATGGGATTTAAAGACAAAACATATGGGTTCAATCTTTTAGTTGTTCATTAGTTGCAATTGAGTTGCAACTATAACACTTAAGTGTTCAATGTAGGCTAGATCCAAGGGAAGGGTTCCATTTTGGTGTCTAAACAAAATTTGAACCCTTCTTTTTGTGTGTTTAGTGCACAAAAACTTGTCAAAAAATAATAGAATTGAAAAAATTATGGCCCCTCAAAGTAAAGGGAGTCAAGAACTTAAGAAAACAAACCACCAAATGCTATGAAGGTTGGTTCCCAAACGCCCACAAAATTCCTTGTATGTTGTTCTATTGTTGTTAGAGTTCAAAAATGATTTGTAGAACTTTAAGTGGCGTTTTTATATTGCTTTAAATTGTTTAAAATGAATAAGAAATAAGAAAGTTATGAGGTTTGAAAGTAGGAGGGGTTTAAAGGGGAAAAAAAAGTGTTTTGTAAGTTGAAAAGCTTATTTATCTTCTTGTTATTTTTTCATTACTCATTTTCCTTTGTATTTCAAAGATGATTTCTAAAACTTGAGGTAGCGCTTCCATAACATTTTAAATCATTCAAAATGAAACACATATGATGAAGATATAAATAATTGATGAATATGTATCTTTATTAAGTTATAAGTAGTTGTATTATAATCATAACATAGTTGAATAGTAATACTTATGTAATGGTGCACTAATGGCCATACTAATCGTATCAATGGGAGTCATAATTGAAAACTAATTGCAAATGTATCCCATAATGGGTGGTGGAGATGTGGACACATGGCATAATCACATGTACATTGTACACTAGTTGCAACATAGTTGTTATTTTAGTGACACATTTATAATAGTTCTAAAATAGTTGCCACATGTAACTACAATGCAACTCCCAAAAATGTCAAACATTATTTACTACATATGTATGTACAATGTGTATAAATTACCATAAAAAAGACCCATTTTCAATTCATTTGTAATTATAATACAACTAATTGATTTTCTAACATGGCAATTTATTTATTAATACATTGTATTTATAAGGGGATAAATGCATAGTAGTTGTATTACCCAAAGGATAGTTGCATAATAGTTGTATATGAGTTATTTTTTGAATTTTAGTTGCAAGGTAGTTTGGTTTCAACGGACGCAATTCTCATAGTGAAAATTACTTTCAATGTCATTTAAATATTCATATTTTAAGCCAATTTTCAACCATAGTAAAAAAGGGCTATAAAAAAGGACTCTAATCCATCGAAATTGAAACACCTTAGTGTGATTTCGCCCAACATTACAAGGAGATGTGGCCCATTTTGTGGTTAGGGAAACCATTTGAAGATTAAGCCATGGCTGCAAAAACCTTGAAGGAGGTCATGGTTGAAAAAAAAAATTAGATCTATGGCACATGTTTATAATCTACAATAAGTTGTCCACCTTCATTGCTTGAGCAATTTGACCTTTAAAATATATTTGCATTGTAATTTGACTATGATTTTTAATTGTTTTATGGAAATGGATGAAAATGCATGTTAAACATGTGAATCCAAGAACCCACCTTAATCACCATGCTTTCAACTACAAGATTCGCAACCTAAACCATCTAACACCCAAGAAAGCCCATACACCACCTTACTCAATTAAATGAACTTATTGAGCCAGTGTTGTTTTTAGACTTTTATGGAATACAAAACTTGCCAATAATGAGACACTCAATTTTGCACCCACCCTTACCCACCAACCTAGATATTATTTACTTATTTATCCACCCACTTACTTATTTAAATTTAACCATTTGGTGTAGCCATTATGTTTAACCATTATATTTAACCACTAGGTTTACCCAAATTTTAACCATTAAATTAATTTAAATTTAACCACTATGTTTAACCACTATACTTAATCACTAAATTTGGCACTAAGTTTAGCCTAAATTGAACCATTAAATTTGGCCATGAAGTATAGCCTAAATTTAACCATTATGTTTAACCATCAAATTTAACATAGGTTTAACCATTATGTTTAGCCATTAAATTTTAATAACTAATTTAGCCTAAATTTAGCCATTATGTTTAGCCAAAGTTTATTCATTATGTGTAACCATTATGTTTAGCCAAAGTTTATTCATTATGTGTAACCATTATGTTTAGCCTAAGTTTGGCCACTATCTTTAGTCAATGTTTTATCATTATATTTAATCACTAGATTTAGCCATTATTTTTAGCCAAGGTTTAGTCATTATTTTTACTCATTATGTTTAACCACTACATTTTGCCATTATGTTTAGTCAAAATTTTGCTATGAAGTTTAGTCATTATGTTTATCAACTAGGTTTAATCATTATGTTTAGCCATTAGGTTTATCAATTAAGTTTAACCACTATGTTTAATCATTAAATTTAATCATTATGTTTAATCAAGGTTTAGTCATTATGTTTAGTCACTACATTAAATCATTAAATTTAGGCACTAAGTTTAACCACTTGATTTAGCCATTATATTTAGCCATTAATTTTAGCCATTATTGTCACCTAGGTTTAACCATTATATTTAGTGATGTGAAATAACATGTGAAATAAAAAAACTTGATAAAAATTGAACATTTTTTATGGTGTAATCCATTGGTAAGGACTTGGTTTATCATTTTGAATGTTTGAGGTTCAATTTTTTATACTTCCAATTTATGTGCATGTTTAGAGGGCTAGGGTAAGTAACTAAGGTAGCCCAATGATATTAGGTAGGCTAAATTAGGTTAGCACCTACCTATTTAAATGTCTTTTTTTGACCTATTTAAAGTTATTTACTACCTACTTAACTACTTACCTATCTACTTATTAATTTTTTAAATGATAATCCAAAAATTAATTTTAATTTAAGTATAAAATTGACCAAATCAAATGGTCCATTATCTACTAATTAAATAATCAGTCATTTTGTTAATCATTTTGCCAATCAAAATGATAGGGTCCAAATTTATTATCCAGTCACACTAACGGGTCCAAATCAACCTATTCAGATTGACAAAATGGTTTTTTTTACCCTTGTCATTTTGGGTTTTTTTACTAGAAAACCCAATAAAAAAATGATGAATTGTAGTAGTGAGCTTTCATTTTACATCATCTATGTGACATCCATGAGTAATGACAAAGTAATGTGAATGTCCAATTGTCATTACAATGATTAAAAAATGACTATAAGTCATTTGATATGAACATAAACAACCCAACCCCCACCTACTTATGGGTGAAAACACACTACGAGTGAACCATTTTTCACCATTTTTCACCCAAAAAATGATGTAGAACAAGTGTTATAGGTATGCAATACGTTGAAGTCTTAATTTTTGGAAACCTTAAACATAAGAAAAAAACTTTAGAATGTGCATTACAACATTTTAAAACTCAACATTCATTTTGAATCAAAATTAAGCTTGATCCAATGGTTAGTTGAAAAGGATTGGATAAAATCAATGTGCATAAAATATATGACGTACATTTTTTCAATGGCCATAGGGCCTCATGTTTGTGGTTTATGACACATTACCAAACCAAAAAAAAATGAAAAAATAATACAACGTCCACCTATAAGATTTCATCCTTTTTCTTAAAGTAATGGTTTTTCCCCAAATATGAAAATTTATTATGCACTTATTGTTCAAGAAGTGCAGAAAACACATTTCTTGAATGGATTTTCAACCAAAAAATTAAAACTTCTAAATTGTCCTAAATTTAGTTTATGTATATCAAAATCATTCACCACAAAAAAATTTACTACAAAACTCCATGTATAACCCTTAATTTTGAAGTATATTTACAATTTTTATACTCTATGACATATTTATTTCAACACAAATCTACTTCATATGTTCAAATTTGTAAATGTTTGTTAGAGTTTTTTTTAATAAACTAGTTTAAGTCTAAAGTTAATGCAATATACTTGAAATTAACAAAAATAATCCAAGATGTGATGTCCACATTTACAAAAAAAACCAAATGTAGAGTTTTTGTTAATTTTGTGAATACAATTTATGGGGGGCATAATGTGCTTTCACCCTTACGTACCTACTTACTTACGTACCTACTTTTTATTTCCTATCTCTTATAACCTACCTGCATCCTACCTATCATCTTACAATTTGCTACCTACCTCTTAGTTTTGTAGTGATATGAAATAAACATGTGAAATAAAAAACTTGACCAAAATTAAACACCTTTTGACACAATAGTCTATTGGAAAGGACTTGGTTTATCATTGTGAAGATGAAGGGTTCAATTCTTGATATTTACAACTTATGTGCATTCTAAAAAGGCTAAGGTAAGTAAGCTAAACTAAGGTAGTTAGGTTGCTAGGTTGCATAGGTTATGTAAGTTAAGTAGTTTAAACTATTACCTACCTATTTGCCTTTTTCAACCTACCTAGACCTATTACCTATTTACCTACTTATTAATAATTATTTAAAATAATAATCTAGGAAAATAATTTTAATTTAGGTATGAATTCAAATAATTAAGCAATCCAATGTTTGCTAATCATATTCTAGTCATTCATTATATGACACTTCAACATTATATATGGCTTGTTCTTTATGATTAATCTTTAATGACTATAGGATAAAAAGTGCCATGTTGAACATTCAATGATTGTTTGTCTTTTGCTACTTGTCTATTACAACTATGGGCTTTGAGTCATATAATGTCCAATATGACTACAAAATCAATTATATATGGAGTCATTGATTTTAATTTTTTTTTCTAGTGTTTATACATTTTAGATGATATGTGAATTACTCATATGAGTTTCATGAACATGTTGTGGCACTAGTACAAAATGTGGGTGTAGTTCACTAGTCCTTGTCATTAGACCAATGAATTCATTCAAAATCCAGTGAAATCACTTGACGTACAGGGACACCTTTTGTTGTAGTGTGGTCATTACAACCTACTCAATGGACTAGTAGAATCTCTGAATTTTTTGAATGACAAATCGGAAAGCTATTAAAGGCAAAACATACCACATATTCCCCTTCATGTATGGTTTGTAACATTAGCTTTTTTAATTTGGTTGCGATCCCACGTCTCAAAAGAGAAAAAATTGGATTCTAGGCATGGGAATTTACTTTGCATTGAACTAGGAAGCTTGTTTGTTCACTTCAATTCATGACCTTTACCACATAAAGAAATAAAAGTGGCCTTGTTCTTTTGAAGACTTGAAGTAAACCTTTGGAAGACTTGGGACAATGAAGGCCATGCACTTGTTTAGAGCTTGTTGTGGAATAAGCCCTTGGTCTCAACACAAATAGGGACTAGCAAGTGCGCTTACATGTTATTGGATTTGATGCATTATTTTGAAGCTCAATAGAGGGGCCCAAATGTAATCCTAGAAGGGGGTGAATTGTTTAAAAGGAAAGACATAGAAGAATTATGGGCGAAAATTTATGGTTTCATAAAAGAGGAAATAACTTTAAAATGGAATAAGTTGTTCCCATGACAAAAAACATGAGGCTTTCAACAAAATTTAACACTAGATTTTCAATTGTAAATTAGCCATAAAATTGTGCACCCACATTTAGGAGCACCATTGTACCATGTTGTAAAAATAAAAACTTATTTTTCAAATAATCATCCTCCCTTTCCCATTCCCTTTTGCAAACTTGTTCCACAAGGAAGAACTTTGTTGGATATTTCTCCCTAGGGAAAGGTTGCTTGCAGGCTAGCCCTTTCACTGAGGATTTTTGTCCTTAGGGCAAAACAAGTTGGCCTACTCTTCGAGTCAAGATCATTCCTCAAGGAAATAGTTTATTGGATTCAATTTGCTTCTCCCTAAGCTGGCAACACAAAATGGCTTTCTCCTTGGGAATGTTCTTTGGGTCAACATCATTCCTTAAGGAGGAAATTCTTTGGATTTAGTTCACTTCTCCTAAAGGAAATGTTGCTTACGGCTAACCTTTTCCCTAGGGATCTTTCTCCTTGTGGCAAAATAGGTCGGCCTACTCCCTAGGTCAAGATCATTCCTTGGGGAGCAAATTCATTAGATTTAACTCCTTGGTTTTCTTCCCACAACTTGAATGTTGCATGGGTTTTGAATTTATTCTTTGCATGGATTTTGATTTTTTCCTTGTTTGGTCACAACAGTTACTTGATGACATGCCCCGACCATATTCTCAAAGAGAAGCTTAGACGAAATGAAAGAGAATAAAAAACACATTAAAGTATGCATGTTATTTTTCTATTTGTGTTTGGTTTTTTTCATGTAACTTGAATGTTACATGGGTTTAGGCCATTTTCTTTACATGAATTATGGTTTTTTATTATTATTATTTACAACGTCTTTTTGATGACATGTGGGTGAAAGCACATTAGGGTGTCACAATTTCAGCATATTACAGTCTTTTTTCAAAGTCCTTTTCTAGTGTAGTTGAAAATTGGCTTAAAATACGAATATTTAGATGATATTGAAAGTAACATTTTTTTCCATTTCCAATTTCCAATCATGATGTTGTAAGACATATAAAAAATCACAAAGTAATTGTTTTAATATTTTTAATTTTAAAATGCTTAAATGGGTTTTTAAAATAATTATAGTTTTTGGGATTTAAAAAAGTCCATAACATAATATATTAAAATCACATTCCATTCATTCAATGGATCTTTAGTTTCTTAAACATAATTCATCCAATATCCCAAATTTTCAAACATATAAGATTAGCACATTATAAGATAAAAGTCCATATCCATGAATTTTACAAGCATGACAAAAAATGTGGGCAAAATTCAAAAGTCCCTTACTTGTTGGCTATCTACGATTTTGATTTGATTTTTTCATTCTTAAAATGTTGATTATGACATCTTTAGATAAGTGAGTCCCTTTTTTTATTATTTCAATGATTTTGATTTTATTTATTTTCTTGTATCTAAGATACACAAGGAAAATTGCCATTGGGACGTCTATATAAGGTCACTATAGTCTACAAACACCCATGCACCAACCGTGTTTTCAATGAAAATCTTCAAGCAATTGGAGAAAAAGCCAAAACCCATTGAAGTATAATAATCACTCATCTTTGTTGGGAAAATACACATTTTCTTAGCATTTGCAAATGGGGAGGCATCCATGCTTAAGGATTTATTGCGTTAGGGTTTAATTAAACTATTACATTTGATTTCCACTTATCTATCAATATGCAATATGATAATATGCACGATCTCCAATTGGAAACTCTAAAAGAATAAATGATACATTGAAATTAATCTCCATACAAGAGGAACAATGTCCAACTTTCCATACAAAAACAACAATTCCTATGATGTCATCACAAATTTAGCATATGACAAATTAATAATGAAAATCATGCGAAGTTCGTTCATTCATAGATTCATACATTTTACATATGAATATCATGCGTTGAAAATATGTTTGACACACAAATAAATGTGTTGACAAATGAAATACGAACTTTTGAATAAACAAAATTTGCATGATTTTAATTATTAAGTCGTGAAATGCTAATTTTGTGATGGTGTTCTTTAAGGAATACTATCACCTTTCCTTGGGGAATAATAATAGTTCCCCAAGGAAGGTTATCATTTCTCCTTGAGGAATGATTAGTTCCCTAAAAAGGGTTATCATTTCTCCTCAAAAAATGACAATAATTCTTTAGGGCATATTTCTTGTTCCTCAAGATGCCCAAATAAGTTCTCAAGACGAGGTGTTCCCTGAATATATGTTCCCCAAAGGAGCAACAACCACTCCCCGAATAATGTTAACATTCACTAGGTATATGATAGCTCCCATGGGGGACATAAATCTCGAGGACTATTGGTGATGTGATCTTAGGGAAGGTTTGTGGACTTGCTAGGTATATGATGGATTTCCCTAGGAGGTCAAGTACACAATCCTCATGGAGTTCATACTTGCAATTAAAAGTTTAAGGTTGGCTAGGAAGTGTAAGGTTGCAACCTTTCATTTTCATTCCATCAACAAAATCAAAATTCCACTTGAGGCTAAAGGGACTTGCATTCACAATAGTAGTGAGAGACTTGCCAAGGGGGTGACACACACCAACCTCCAATTGAAACTTTAACACTTCCATCTTTGCACATATGTGTTTGAATTTTGCAAAAATTTGAAATTGCAAACTTTCATTGTCTCCCACAACGTCAAATAGATCACTAGTAACTTTTAGGATTTCACCAAGGATGGATTGCAAAGGGGTCATAGGAATGGATGGTTTGTGTATGATTGGATTTTTTGATGCCTTGGACAGTCCAAGGGATTCTAAATCCCCATTTAGTTTTGTTATCCTCTTGGGAGAAGAAATGTTTTGTAATCTAGCAAAACCACTTGCCATTGTCCCAAGACACAAACTACATGTTGAAATAATAGTCCCGAATGGAAGGTTAGGCCTCATATTCACGAACATAACAATATGGTGTTTTTCTATGCCCATGAGTAATCATAAAATGCCATTTAGAGTTGGGATTCATAATTGTATATTATACATCCTTGTGTGACTACAATTGCACCATTGTTGGTTTCGTGCCCTTGGATGTGGGGAGATGGATGTGTGAATGTGAGATTTTTTATGCCAACTACCATGCATTAAACAAATACTTCTTTGCTTATTGATAGCAAAAGGACCCTCCCCATTTTCATATGCCCACATACTAGTAGTGAATGACCATGTTGGAGACCAATTGATGAATTGACTAGTTCAATTTTTGACCTTCCAACTTGCACATCAATTTTCATGTTTTTAGCCTTTCCTTCAAGTACCATGATAAGCTTTTATAGTTGCATTAGTATCTTGGTTGGCATACCATATGTTCCTCACATTTATGCACCACATGCCGACTTTTGGTGCCTAGTATGCATCAATGTAATAAAAAAATGGCTTACTTGATGGATACTTGGTGTGAAGCTAACAAAGTTTATTCAAGGCCTTTCTTTCATCTATAACTTGTGTTAGATGTGGTCCCATGTGTACTTTAACCCTTCTTAAATATACAACATCCCCCATTTCACCAAAGACGTGTGAACAAACCACATGGTCAACAATTTTCTTGAAAAAATGTTTAAGCCAAGCTCGACAAATGTGTTAGAAGTAGAGGACCACAATCAACTATGAAAAACATGCCTTGCACATGAAAACAACCAAGTATTATTTTTTGAAACCATCTAGAACTTTTAGACCAAATTTATCCCTACCACTAATTTCCTTGGAAAATTTATCACAACACATTTTGAGTTTTGTGACTAACCTTTATGACTATGCATTAATTAAAAAGGACATTTGTGACTAGTGATTATTGAGTTATTAAACCCATGTCGTTTCACCCATTTAATCACAAAGGACATATCTAGTTGCAAAACCTAGTTGTTTTCATGTGTAACTAGGATTTAAAATTGTTTTTGTAATATTAAAATTTCATGTCATCATTGACCTTGGTATGACATGTAAAGTGCATGCCATGTCAATTTAATTGTTTTACTCAGACAATTAAAAGTTACAAAAGACACCTTGATAGATGGATGACATGTGTAAAAATCTATAAACACATGTTCAATTATGAATCATCACACATGGGCAAAAGTCAACCTAGCTTAAGCTACCTAACCTAGGCTAATGGCCTAGGTTTAAAATAAATTTTGGCCTCCTAGCCTAGGTAGTTTAGACTAGGTTATTTAACCTAGGTTAAGTGGCCTAGGTATCATAAGTTGCAATAACAAGGACTTGAACCCCTCACCTCCACTTTGGGGTTCAAATATTCATGCATTGCATTACCACATTTTAAAATATTAAGTATGTTAAGCAAAAAATTATAAAGATCAAAAATTTTAGCTTCAAATTAAATTATATATGTCACCCTAAGTTGACATAGGTCAACCTACCTATTACCTACCAATGTAGCCGATGTTAACTTAAGCCTCCCTAGGTTGAGTTAAGATGAGTTAAGTCAACCTAGATTACTTATAAGCCTAACTTAGGTTAGACCTAAACTAAAATAAATTAGACTTAGGCTGATTTAGGGTAAACATAGATTAAGTAAGTCTAAACATGATCTTAAACATAATTACTTTAAATAATTTTGGTTTAGAACAATCACCTAGGCTAAACATGGCTAAATAAACATAAATAAGGCTAAACACAATTACTTTGGCTAAACATGGTTAAACACTTTTAAACACAATTGTTTCAACTAAACATGGTTAAACTAACATATGAAACTAAACATAATTTTTATGTTAAACATGGTTAAACAATGATAAATTTAAATTTCAATATTTAGGTTATATTGGGCTAAATTTGGAAAATTTAATATAAAATTCACTATTGAAGCAATACATGGTTAAATTTGGTTAAATTGTGATAAAATCATAAACTAAACTAAGTTATTTAAATTAAAATTGGCTAATAAAATGATTGGTCCTATGCAATTATAGTTGGTTTTTTAGTCATTTTTATTAATTGCATGAGTCATAAAGTTGATTACTAGTTGCTAAAAACATTTTAAATTGTTTCTTTAATCATGTTGGACATTGTAGTTGCATAGAGGATAAGTCGTAAAATACATGTTTTGGCATTATGAACACTTTTGAGCAATCAATAAATAAAATTTTATTGAAATTAGTGTCATGAATCATTAGGTTTTAGTTGTTAAAGACATTCTTATTCATTTCCTTAATTATGTTGAACATTGTAGTTGCATAGGATAAGTCGTAAAAAACATGTTTTGGCATTGTGAACATTTTTGACCGATCAATAAATGCAATTTTCTTGAAATTAATGTTATGAATCATTAGGTTGATTATTCGTTGTAACGCCTCATTGACACATGGCATGCCACATCATCATCATTAGAAATTGAATTGTCATTAGTTATTATTAGTCGTAAAAGTAAATGGTATTTTTTAATTCCTAATTTTAAATCATTCAATAATATTAATATAAATTCAAAAATAATTGAACAAGTTGCCGCATTGAATATAGTTGCAAAACCATGATGCCATGTGGCATTTTGAGGTCTTTTGCGACTACATAATAATTTTTGTGACCAAGTAGTTGTAAACATAATTGAAAAAAATAATAATCATTTTTAAAAGCGGTCACAAAACCTAAGATTTGTTGTTGTATATATTCTTTGCTAGATTACGTTTACCCAACTCCTATTCCTTGGGAAATTTAACCCTAGAACCTTCCTCCTTGAATTTCTTTTCCCAAATTTGCCCCACCTAAGGAATTTATCCCAAGGTAGAAAATGGATTCCTTGAGGAGAAAATGAAAAATTCCTTAGTGAACTCTATGCCTAGGAATTCTCAAGGACATCCATGCATAAATACCTAAATTATTTTCCATGAGGGAGTCATTTCAATACATATATTGCTTTCCAGGGGGAGGGGCATCCACCCCTTTCCACAATCGTCCGAAGGATATGTAGGAGTTAAAAGGAAGGATTTATATTTATTTAATTGTGTTTATTGCATTGGCATTGTCAACAATAAACGTATTTGGATTCCATTCAAAAATATCATGTTGGAGTCTAGTTTCAACATTATCAACCATTACTAAATGTCAACATTCTTGTTTTGAATGGATACAATCTAGGCCACAAGAACTCCATTTTGCCATTTGTTGAAGTCCATGAATGTATAAAATGGGAACTATAACAAGCGAAACATTCATTAGTTGCGAAGATCATGTTGATCTTGTAAAAACATTGAGGCATTTAGGGGAAATTGATGACAATACCTTCTTGCCATTTTGTTCCAAAGTTTGCATCACAAGAAACAGTTTTTTATGCCCTAAATCCAACATTAGCAAAGTTTGGATGCTGATAGTAAATTTGAAGCTAGATGATTCTAAGCCAAATGGTTTTTACTAGAAGAAAAAATGTTTTTGGGATTTGCATCCACCCAAAGTTTGATGTTAATTGCAATGCCCCCATGGTGTTCATATTCCAAACTAACATATGAATCCATAGTGTTACAAATACCATGTGGGAGGAAAAAATGACTACAAGTCCACAATTCTCTAGTGGGGTCCTTGTCAAAATAATGTTACTCATGCTTTACCATGATTTACACAACTTGTAGACCAAGCCCAACATTGTCCATGATCCAATCTTTCATGGCTTGTTCCAATTGTGTCACATATTCCAAGTGTCTACCCTTAAACATTGTGACTTGACACCCATGACAAAAAACATTTTAGTTGTCAACATGTTTCATGTAATAATAGTGTAAAAGCTCAAGGTCAAATGCGACATAGTTTTGTCCAACCTTAAAGCCATGCATTGACAACCAATCTTAATAGATTCATGCCCAAAAGCATGATGACATGCCAACATTGTGAACAAACTATTGATTTTAGGCATTTCGAACTAACCAAGAATAATTAATGTATATATATATATATATTAAAAATTACGTTTCTTCACCAAGTCAATTGCACTTGTCATTTAAAAAGTTAAGTACTTCAACCATAGAATGTTTGTGTGTGAATAATGTTTATGGAAGCCATGCCCATTTGTTTGCTTATTGACCTAGTAGAGTTTGCGGTAGTTGAAATGACCTTGGGGAGGGTGTTATAATTCTAAGTACAAACATGCAAAGTTTTCTTTTGGCGAATCAACTAAACCAACAAATTTCAGATATATAATGTCAACTCTAGAATTCATCATTTTTGTAGCAACATTGAACACCTCAATCTAGAATTTCAAAAACTAAACTACAAATGTGCAACACATAAAAACAAAAGTGGGAAAATGTTTGTTCAAATTGTGATAAGGAACAAAGTGTAGCAAATACAAATGCAATGAACAATGAATATGAACCTTACCCATAAGGCCTAAATTTCTTATGTCCATGGGGATAAAATGATTTGATGCTACCATCAACTTTGTATCAATCATAATGAAACAAAGCATTGTCAATTCACAAACTTTAATTCTTTGCCAAAAATGGATGGATATATCTTCCTTAGGGAAACTTGGTGGATACCAACAATTAGATGTGCCATTTGGGCCAAGTTTTGTGATGAAAACCATCCTTACATGCAACAATGAACTTTTCATGAAAACATTATGCATTGAAAATTGTGACAATTTCAAAAACATTTCAAGGAGAGTCAAGGAAAAGATGTGTCCCTGGGGATGGATATGGCTAGGGAGAAGGTGAGCTTGGGAAAATGATGGGGCTTGGGGAGAAAATGTGTCCCTGGGGATGGATAATGGTTGGGGAGGGGATGTGGCCTATAAAGAAGATTGGTTGGAGAAATGTTTCCCTAGGGATGGACAATGGCCAAGGAAAAGATGTGGCTTGAAGAAATATGGGGCTCAAAGAAACGATGTGTTTCCAAGGATGGATAATGGCCAAGGAGAAGGTGGGTTCAAAAGAGTGATGGGGCCTAGGGAGAATATGTTCCTTGGGAAGAAGATGGTTGAGAAGATGTGTCCCTGAGGGTGGATAGTGGTTGGGGAGAAGATGTGGCTCAGGGGTGAAGATGGGCCCATGAAGGAGACAGTTCCTTAGGGAGGAGATGGAGTTAAAAAGAGGATGTGGCTTGGGAAGAAAATGGGCCAAGGAGAAGATGTGTCCTTAGGGATGGATAATGGTTAGGGAGAAATGGACTTGAAGAAATGATGAGTTTTAGGAAGAAGACAATTCCTTGAGGAAAATATGGGGCTAGGGAGAAAGGATGTGGATCAAGGACAAACATTCCCTGAGAAGAAGATCAAGGCACATAGGTTTTATTGAGGAAGGGATGGGCTTGGGCAGAAGACATTCCTTGAGGAGAAGATTGGGCTAGGGAGAAAATGGGCCCAAGAAGAGTTTGCTTCAGGGAGAAGGTGATCTGTGGGAGTTGGGGAGAGGGTTTTGCATGGGCAAGTGGGGAAAAAAAACTTCAGGAGAGCCAAGGCAAGGTTGAATTTTGGTGCACAAATTGGAAGAAATGATGAATGGAGCTTGGGGAGGTGGGTGGGTCCAACCAAGTTTGATTATCCAAAGTAGGCTTGGTAAATGATGAGGTTCACTTTCCAAGTTGGGTCATTGGGGTCCACAACCTTGATTGTTAAGGCATGTTGTAGACCACACTATATTTAATTCGTTGCTCATGTTTAATGTTTGCCATCTATGTAAATAATGTCTTAATTTTTGGGATTACCACACATGGTCAATTCAAATAGTTTTTAGAAGGGGAAAATGAGTTGTTTTCAACCTAGATATTCAATGGCCATTATGATTTACAAAAGTCAAACTGGCCGTTTTGATTTGACATTTAGTCAAATTGACCATACTAATTTGGTTATTTAACCTATAAGTTTATTTTGCCTAGGGTACATACCAAACCTAAGTTCATAGCTAGTAGGCCTTAGGTTAAGCATATAACACTTGGTAAGTACTTATAAAATTTAATAGACTATTTACATGCTACCTTTAAGCACATGTAGGTATTTAAACTTAATAAATTAATTAGTTGATATTTAATATTCAATAATATATGATTAATATTTTATATAATTAATTAGCCGCCAAATAAATATTAACCAATTTATCCATCAAGTTGTTAATTGATAAATTATTATCATCAAATTATCAATTTAATTTAAATTTTGGGCTAATACTTGGTAGTATTTTATATTTTATTAATAGTAGTCAATATGTTATTGTTAAATTATTATTAATAATTTATTATTTTACAATAATTTATCAATTAATAATATTTCGTTATATGTTGATTGATAATTATTAATTAATATTAATTATTGATTAATTCTTAATTGAGGTAATAACATGTAGTGGCCTACTAGGCGTAAGACTTAGATGTTATCCAAGTAGATACTTGGTACATGGTATAACCTCCTACTTAGATAAGTAATACAAAAATATTGAAATTCATTGATGAATGTTACAATATGTACATCAAAACAAAAAAATCAATCAAATTTATTACAATATGATGAAAAAGGTTTTCAACTTTTGAAGTGGTAATCCAATGGTAAGGACTTGACTCTTCAAAGTGGAGGTGAGGAGTTCAAGTCTTCACACATATAACATTGGCTACTTAGGCTACCTTGGTTTTACGTTGCTTAGATAACTAGCTTAGGTCACTCAAGCAAGTAGGTTTAAAGTTTGCCACCTAGCTTAGGTTACCTAGTTTAGGGGGCCTAGGCTAAATAAGGTAGGTAGGTAAATTATTTTATTTTACTTTGTACATTAATTATTAGGTAATGTAGGTCGTTAAATTAATTAATTAATTGATAAATAAATATGAATATAAGTATATTATAAATTATTATTATTATTTAAAAATTAAATCATATATAGTTGCTGTCAAAATACTATCAATTAGTAAAAAAGATAGTCAAAAAATTTAGTCAAAAAAACCAACCAAAAAGACCATAAAAAAGACCTAATCAAAACGGTCGGGTCCAAAACAACTTGTCCAAGATGACACTTTGGTTAAGTCAAACATGGGCCATTTGGGGTACCTTTTGACCAATTTTCTCCAAAAAAAAAACCTTGCTTTTTTGTAGTGAATTGCAAATAAATAATAATGTGACCTAGGGGTACAAGGATGGGTGAGTATGGGAATAAATAATTCAACTTATGGGCCCTATTTTGAGGATCTTTGATTAGGGGCATAAAGTTGGACTCATACAAATAATTTAGTTAACTATTTTGGGTTAAATTTAATTGGAAGTGAATTATGTGAACTTGATTAGATTGTATAAAAGAAAATTCCAAATAATTGAATGATTTGTTCATAGGAAGGATGATAGTTCTAAGAGGATAACATGTGGCATAATATTAATGGCTTGTAGTTGACAAATGGGAATGTTTAATAGATATGAATGAATGGGGATAATAATCCATCAATTCCTCCTTTCAATTATATAAGAAGTTGTGGGTGGACTTTTGAGTTCATATTCTCTTTTGCATAATTTGATATTGCAACTTTGTGTTAAACCTTGGGATAAGCCTTTGTGTAATAAACCTATGTTGCAATAAACTTATGTGTTATTTTGATTATGGAAGTGTTCACAATAGCAAATGTACATGTTTTTCAATGAACGATCCCCATAAAACAAGTCTTTAGGTATGTGCGATGAGCTACCCAATGGGTTTAACCATAGAATGACCAAGTTTTAGGTGCATGGGCGATCTTAACCAAAAAATATGTAAGGTTCATTTCTTGTATTCATTAAATATTTTATATGGTGTTTGGATGTTGTGTGGGACCTACATATGTGATAATTGAAACTTAATTCAAAATTAACCCTCATAGGCCTAACCCCATTCTAAGTTACAAAATGATGAATTGTGGTTGTCAAAAATCTAAAAATTAGTCTTTTTGAATACATGATCATATCTATCAAAACATTTAGGAACTAACCCAATAACTTTCCATAAAACCATTGATCCTTAGCTTGTTTCTTCATGAAAACCTTTGGTTCTTCAAAGGTTTTTTTAAAATTGATTTGGATGTTCTTTGATTTTGGTTTATTTAAAAAAGTTGGAGCTAAGAGTTTTTCAATTTTTAAATTTAGAAAAATTAAGAAAACAAAGGTATAGTCCATATTCAATAAGGTGTACCAAAATTGTGACACAACATCACCATTTTCTATATTTTTTACCTAGTCCTTTTTTACATGTAAAAAGACATTTATGGATTTTTATAATGTAATTTAGAATGCAGTGGTCTAAAATATGGTACTTATGAAATATTTGACACTTTAATTTTCATTCATTAGTTTTGATGGGATCAAAATATTGGGAAAAAAGGAATGTAATAAGGACTAGGTCCTTTTTGTCCTGGGTGGTACACCTTAAAGGATATTCATCCAATAATTTAAAAATCAAATAATTCACCAATATTGGCAATGACCAATAGTAATGGGCTTTTGTGATTCCATAATTATGTTCAATTCCACCTTTTGTTTAGGCTAATAAGTACCCGCATTTTTAGGTAAAGGTATTAACCCATGCCAAAAATAAGGACAAGCAATTTAGGACCATAATTTTCTTGTATCCAATGAAAAGGTTGACATTCACATAAAAAAGCTTAGGTATTTTAGTTTGGGTTGGGTGTATACATATATACACTTACATGGTATATAAAAGGAAGGGGGGAATTTTCGGGAATGTCCAATGTTTCAATTTTTTTGCAATGGGATAATCAAAGTGGTGCCTTCCACGTACCCCCAAGGGTGATGGCTCATTGGTATAGCCCATTATGGGACCTTGGGACTACAAAAGGTCATGGGTTCAAACCTAGTGATGTGTAGGTGAAACTCTTATTGACCTTTTACCATTGAGCTTGATTTGGGGGTGCCAATAGCTTGTCAATTCAAATTTATTATTGTGTTTCAAAAAAATAAAAATAAAAATGGTGCCTCCCCCAAAAAAAAAACTTTTAGTTCACCCCCCAACCAATTAATAGAAACAACAAGATACCCACATTGCGCTAATATTGCCCTTCATTTAAATGTGGGTTGGGACTGTTGAACATGGTTAAAACTAATTTTGAAGCTCATTTCTCCCTATTTTTCCTATTATAAAAGTAGAGGACAATGTTTCAAAAACTTGATTAAGTCCAAGATAATTGAAATTCATCTTGGAAACAAGGATGTTGTTTTAATGCATTTCCACACACACCATTAAAGTGGCTTGTACACAAGGTTTTGGATTATGCATAGTAGTTAGCTAGTGTGGAACCCAATATTGGCTTGTAAAAATGTTTTTGAATGACAAAACATAATGATTGGTTCAAGTAATGAAATTTTAAATAAATTTTCACCTTTGAGTGTCCACTTTTTCACACGTATGGGTGAGGATTTAGCAATAATATTTAACAATTAATGTTAGATGTGATAAACATTGATATTAGCCCAAAGATGCATGAGGGCCCTCCATTGCTGGGAAAGTATAACTAATGATATTCTATTGACAATTGAAAGTGCAAATGTATTTTTGAAGCACCTTTTAGTTTGTCAAATGGTATTGAAGGTTTTCATTTTCTAACAAAATGTAAATTCAAGGTGCATTCCTTAATTCACACAAGGCTCTTGGATGGGAGGTGAAGTCAATTTGCACAAACCAAGAAAAATGACATTTAGTGCAAATTCGAATCAAAATGGTGCACAAATGAATCACAAGCAATTCACATTCAATTGACTCATTGTGGCCCAAATTTGAGAATGAGTCACCACTTTCTTCGTTACAACATATTCTAGATACATGGTAGTAGGGATTACATCAAAGTGACATAAATTCTTGAACTTCTAAATGACATTTTAATGCTTGAGAATTAAACTACTACTTTGATTCCCAAGTTCGACTCTTGACCATTCATTTGGCCATTACTTGTGTTTAAGATCTTCAAATTGGGAATGAGACCTCACTTTAGATATCTATTCAACAAGACTTTTCCAATGGTCTAAAGAAGGCCCAATTTGAATACTGTTTGTTCCTTCAAACCTTATTCCAAAATTGCAAAACAACTTTGAACTCTAAATTCCCACACATTTTTCTCTCACAAGGGGAATGTGTTTGAGTGCATCCCTTGCGTTAACTTACTTTTGAAAAACTTTTCTTTTGTCTTGTCCTAGCCTTAGTAAGGGGTCAAAGGTTAAGGCTGCGACGGATTCAATTATAATAAACCAAAAAAATTACTTTTTCAACTCAAAACATTTTGGTGTCAAATGAAATTGAGTTAACATCAAGGAGTCATTGCCAAGGTTGAACACAAATCATGTAATCCAATTGAAGTAATCACCAAAATAAGTCCCAAAGGTTTTATACTAGGAGTCAAGGTCAAAATAAGAAATTGTATTGTATTTTTGACTATTTGACTCTTTAATGGCCCCAAGGCTTTAAAACAATATCTATTGATTGAATGGAGGTAACATAAGGGTGAATGGCTAAGGTGAAGTGCAATGGTTATTCTCATTTCAGTTGGAATGTATGATTTTATATATGAATCTACCTTAATGACATAGATATCACATAAATAATGAAAAGTTGTTCAAATTAACCCCTAAGCATTAAAGAAAGATGAAAATAAGTTAAAAACTGGACCAACTTGGTCCGCTTTAATGAGTAGGGGTTAAACTTGTTTGTTGTTTACATCCAAAAGGGTTCTCTGCATGAAGCCCTGCTCATTCATACATCAATACAAATATATCTCTTAATGCTCCAATTGCTTCTAGACGAAGGGTATACATTGTCATGAGTGCTTTATAATGTTGATGAAGTTCATGTTGTCACAATGTTAGAGTTCTAATGATAACATGTCAAATCATTGTGGAAAACAGAAAAGTTACAAGAATGAATGTTGCTTCTATGCTCATCTGTGGTGGTCTGATTTTTAAGGTCCAGCTTGAGAGGGGAAGCAAATGCAAGGAAAAAAAATGAGAGTAAGAAAGAAAGAATGAAAGCATAAGAAGAATTCAAGACTTGCTACATACCTTTAGGCCTTAAGGATAACATAAGAGTTAATTGGCCCTTAAAAAATCATTATTTTATTAATAACTTGAAGCCAAACAATGACCCAAAAGTGCTCAATATTTCCCATTATTGGCCCCTACTCCTAGTCATAAGGAGGCATTAACTAAAAGAGGCACAGGATTGAACATAAATTTTTTCAAAGATTCCAGATTGCAATCAAAGAGTATATCTGCATGTGTGAATGCAAGAAGACTAGCTTCAGTTCCATTCTACATTTGTTGCCACTTGTTGCAATTCTATTGTGAAAACTTTCAGTTTCATGTGGGATTTGTCCAAATGCAACTTTTGATGAATGAAACCTAAACCTTCTAGGAAATGTGCCAATCTTCTGAAACTCTCTCTATGATACAAATGAACCCACTGTAAGTAGCCCAAGGAACTACCAAAAAAATCCAAAAACCCTAAAGAGTAAAATCAAACAGAGAATGAGTGAATAAAACACCGTTTGGTCACAATTTGACACCAGACCAAAGATGATAATCTCATCCAGCTAGAAATATGTATTCTGTCCATAATGCAAATGCACAAGAAAGTTTTGATGTAGCAACTGTGTCACAAAGCAGCTTATCATTTTCAGCCTGAAAGGGAAATCAAGTCTGTTGTTTTGTATAGAAAAAATCAGCCCATTATGAAGCACAAGATTAGATCTTTTTCAAATGGAAAGAAGTCTCACTTGTAACTATTGATAAAAACTGTTTTATGGACTGGAAAATTGAAGTCCCTGCATCAATTCTCGAACAGTACCCACGATGCGTGAGAATTCAAAAAAGATGTTGGATTGTGGTCCCTCAATTCCACAGCGAGTTTTTTGGTTGTTTCCTGACAAATTATTACATGGACTTCCCCCAGCAATCAAATCAAATCCCTTGTACCTCTTCACAAGATCCACGAGTTCATCTCGCCCAAGAGCCGTGACATCATGATGGTTTTGATCCAAGGTCCCTGTCTGTTTTGTTGCAGCCCACCAAGCCTCGAGGCACCTTCGGCTGCCTTCAATAATCTCCACACTCACCACTACCTGCAACTTCACACCTATTTTATGGAGTGCTATTTCTGCTCCCCCAATGCCTGAAAACAGTGACAAGATCTTCATTCCCCTTGGGTACAGCGGCTTCAGAACAGAGAAATGGAAGGCAACCGTGAAGACTGAGAAGCTGTTCCCCAATGCCTTATATCTTGCTCGTGTGCTGTAACAGTTGCGGGTGTGATCCTTGTCAAATCCTAACATTGCCTGGTTTGTTGCAGTCATAAAAAATTAAATTCAAGTCAGTTTTCACCACACCTTTGAACCTCAAAGGTGCAGGTCATCAGTTTTCAATAGCACCAGCAGATTTGAATCAAAACTGGTAGAAATCACATTGAAGCAAAAGCATCAGCTGCAAAATCCTCTAGTACAGAAGAGTGTGGAAAAAAAAATCAAATCCCCATGAATTCTCTTTCCACTCTTGGATTGCTAGTTTTCATCTGACGAGATTGGAAACAGAATCTAAGTTTGATTCGAAGAGGGGGGCAGAACAAAGAACCTCCATCTCATTCTCAGCAATGGGTGTCGGGATGTTGGGAGCTGTCCAGACCAAATTCCATTCCCGGCACCATTTGAGAATCTCTTGTTGCATAGCTGGGCTGGGATCTGCAGTCTCTAAGCAGGACCGAAGATCAAGCTGCAACTTCTTGGATAAAAACTCAGATCCCTTCCTGGTATTGATGCAATTCAGCTTTGTGCGAGGATCCCATGCAGGCCAAAATTTTTTTGTCTGCGGCATCAGCTCTTGGATTGTCATTGGTGGATCTGGCAAGATTTTCTTCCTCCCTTCAATAGGCAGATTGTGGATGTAGCCCCGTGGCCGTCGACATGCAGAAAAGTGTAGTGAATCAACATATTCAGGCTCAATATCAAACAGATGTAACTTGATTCGGTTCCAGTCTTCATTTGGCATACTGGCAACGTTTTCAAAGTAGAAAAATGGTGCACCCTTGATCTCATCACTAAGGTAGCGCTGCTTTACTGGCTCTCCAGGAAGTCCGAACCCCTCTGACCGTCTTGGTATTTGGAGCTTCTCAATTCTTTTGCTGGCTCTTGCAACTGACCTCTCAAGGGGAGGCTTAATTCTTGATCCTCCTCCTTCACAAACTCCATCTGTTCTTACTGTATGAGGTGGTCTCCTGACTCCTCTGCAAGGAGGTGCATCATCAGGCTTTGGCATTTGCAAGGGTTGTTTCAGAGTAGTGCATCTTCGAAGTCTGGTTGAAGATGAGATGGATGATTCCGAGTTGACTTCTCCAATTTTGCGTTTGCCATGTCTTTTTGCTGCCACATTATTTGCAATCTGCTCTCTTAATTGACTCCAGTCTGCAGATTCTTCCATCCATTGGGGCACTGTGCCCGAATTCATCTCCAAGTCCTTTCCAAAAACCTGTCACACACAATTGAGTCAGAAAATGTCAGTGGTCCAAGATTAGAATTTCCACCACCCAAGTTGGCTCCAAGACCATCACGAGAATTCCCACTCTTTCAGTACCTATTTGGATAATCAAAGAAGGGGAAAAAAAACTAAGACCTTGAAATTGAACTCAGAAGGGAGACTCCACATCTGCCCTGGAGACATTAAGCCATCAAATAGAGGAAGAACTTGGACATAAGAGTTTATCAAGAAATGTAAAACAAACATAATGCAACAAAATGGAAGGAACACATCCTGATGGTTGCAAATATACCACAAGTGGTTCATAGATACTCACTTCCTCTAATGCTTCACCATGTGCTGCGAGAAAGTCTACAAGGTCAGCAATCTGCTCCTCATCTGCATTCCATTCTGGTGTGTCTGCCAGAAATCATTGTACAAATTACTCACTGTGATTAGGTTTAAGCCCAGTAATTTTTTCTGCTCTTGTTTGGTTAATGACCAAACAAACAATGGGGTGTTTTTGCACATGGTCCCAGCTTCTAGATCAGTTTTCAAAACTAAATGATGCTTGTGAACACCCATCCCCATCATCTTGTGGGGGGTTTAAGCAGAGTGTGGGGTTTTTACCACAGCGCTCCAAAGCCATCTTAACTGCGTGTGTGGAAAACTTGAACTCTGTCACAAGCTTCTCCACAGTGTTGATTCTCCTCTGGCAGGTGATATGTCCCTGCCCATAAAACCAACATACCATAAATGTTTAGGGCTTTAGGGTTTTACAGCTAGTGCTTGTTCAACATTGTATTAAACTGGCAAAGTGCACAGCAGAGATTCACCTGACAATCAATCCTTTACTACTACACACCATGTGTGTTTCTTGCATTATGATAGGACTGTTTTTCATTCTAGTACAACCACTTTGAGTATTTGAATTCTGGGAGTATGAATTACATGTATGAAACAATTCAGGCACAGAACATTGGGAGCAAAATTTACTCCTGGAATTACATCCACTCTTTCTCAAAAATTAACGAACCGAGGTTGATGCCAAGCCATCTTGCTCAGACATGAGGTATAATGTGTAATCCAATAGCATGTCATACTCAGCTCCTCCTCCTGTACCTCAAAGAGGAAACCATAATCAAAACCCTAAAAACTGCCACCCACCACTTAAGGTTTCTCACATGTATTTTGCTAGTTTTGCCACATTTTTGCAGAGAAAAAATTAGAATAAAATCTTTTTACCTACACTGCAGAGTTTGGATGTCTCATACACTAGAGCAGTAAACAAAAAAGATTCCAGCAAGCAACTCTTGTCAACATTTTTATAATTTGTTGCACAGACTGAGTAAGTGAGTTCTAGGGCACAAATTAAGCTCTGCAGTGCTAACAAGAGTCATGAAGTCAAGGGAAGTACTAATACAAACTCTGAAATGATGTTGGAACCAGCAGGTTTTGCAAATTCAGAAAGAGAGAAATTTCAATTCTTGCTTGAGAAGTGTGAGTCTCCATGACACTACAGAAAAACTAGTTGAGGAATCAGCTGCAGCTGGAATATTACATATATTCATACATACCCAATTCTTGGAGGGCTTGTTCAACTTGTCCTGTGGTGAACCCCTGAGTTAACAACAGATTTCGATTGTGTTGTTCCTTTGGATCCAGTCTTGCAGTATTTGGAGTTGGACAAAAGGGAGTAACTGTCGAGATGACAGAATTGGTTGCCGCCTCCACTAGCACCCATGAAAGTCTGCATGGAGGATTCTCCTCCTCCTCATCATGATCATCCTCCTCCTCCTCCTCTGTATCGCTCTCATCATGATCATCATAATCATCTTCTTCTTCTTTGTCTTCATTTGAGGCATCAATTTCCTGCTTGCCACTTTCAGTAAATTATCATACCCTCACAGCCTCTGCCACCTTGACCATACTCCATAGAGATCACTGAGCTACTTCTAGCTAGCTGTGTTTTTTCGCATACAATATAATCTTGTGACATTTGCAAAATTATTCCTCTGAGAAAAACTGCAACCCTTTTGGAAGACTTTATATTGAGGAGGAAGTTCAGGGGTTACTATTACATGCACATACCCATCTTTGTTCATTCCAGCAGCTTTTGAGAGAGTGTTTGGATAGCCAATAGTTTTTGGTGTCTTTGTCCTCATCATGTGTGCAAGCAGCAATGATGCTATGACCTGCAACCTCCACCTCCAGACCAGCTGCAAACGAATCACCATGACTGTTGCCTTCACCACTTTGTTGTTGTTGATGGTGATGATGATGGTTCTCATGCCAATCCAACAGAAATTGCACCAACACCGATTCTGCTGTCTGTGTTCCTGCAATTCTTACATCACTCACATTCATAGCTATCATTACTGGAGTCTCTCTCACATCTACTGGAAGAGCTGATGATCAATTTACACAAACCAACATTTTGATCTTGATCTTGATCTTCTTTTGACAGACTTGTTTGGATTTTGATGTTTGATTCTGATTCTTTGGGTTCATGATCAGTTCGCCATTGATAAATAGATAGATAGATAGATAGAGAGATAGAAAGGTGGGTCATATGGAAAGATCAAAGACCATAGATGAGGAGAGCTCGCTGGATGAGGTCTGTAGTGAAGCCCATGTCAAGCAGCCGGGACTCTTTCTCTGCATAGCGCAAATCAGCTGCCACCACAAGCTCCTGCTGCTGCTTATCTCCTCCTTCCTCTGCAACAACAACAACTGAAGATCTGATGTCGCCCCCCATATCACATTGATCGTTCATGTGGCTGCAACTCCTTCTATGATCAACCGGATGCTGGTTTTCTTCCACTGACGTTGAATCAGCTGCTTCAGCGCCAGGTACATATTCGGTTAAGACGTCGTCGTCGTCGTTGTCGCTGCTGCTCAAAGCCGCCATATATTCTCTCAGCTCCTCCTCCAGCTCCTACACTGTACACATGAGCCAAGAAGCACGAGCTACCCAAAATCATCTTTCAGCTCCATAAGGCAAAAACACAGCAGCAACAGCAGCTCCTGTACCAACTAACAAGACCTAGAAGAAAGCATAGCCGAAATTGCTCTCTTCAATATGGAAATCTTCAAAGCAGTCGAGAGAGAAAGAGTGTTACAAAACGTGGAAGGATCGAAAGTAGTACGCAGAATGTGATCAGGACGGATTCTCCACACAATTAATTAATTGCTGCTTCTGAACCTCAGCTGCTCATCACCATACCAGCACACGAGTGTAACTGCAGTCCTCAAAACCTGAAGCTCAATCGAGCATCCCTACTAGTGCAGCGAGCCTCAAAATTCTCTCGAAAGCAATACTTGTTATTAAATTTGTTGCTTCTTCATCCCTGCAGGCCGTGATCAACAAGTGTTCATGTGCACCGACATGCACCTCTCGTTCTAGTCGACACATATATATATATATATGCGCAAGCACATACATACATACATACATACAAGCACGTTGTCCATGATCAAGCTCTTTGGACAAAATGGTGACAACAACAGCCAACAACAGCATGATGACAGCAGCTCCTCATGCTGATTGATGAGATCCAAGATCCTTAGAGACGTCGTCTTGACTGTCTCCCATATCTATCTTCTTCTTCTTCTTCCTCGAATGGGTTGACCAAATGAACGAACAATGGGAAGAATGGATTTTGGCGGATCGTAATTCCTTTCCAAAGGTGACATTCAATTAATTGTGGGGCTTATTATTCAGGCTTCACTAATTATTAATTAGTGGTTAATGGATAGGGGTGTACTTACAGTTTTTTCTTTTTCCTCCATTCGGCACCCCCAAATCATCATACGCTTCCCTCACAAAAATCTAATCATATTTGAGTTTTCTCAAAGTTCTACCCAGTCCAACGCTTTATTTAATCCTTTTCATTTTTTCACCTCCTGTTAATTGTTTTTCATTTTTTTCTATCCTCATTTATAAGGTTCAAATTCTTTTTTTCATCAAATAACAAAACTTATCATGAAATTGTTTAATTTCGGAATGATTTCAATTTAATGTAATTTTGCTGGTAGCCATCATATGGTTGTCTATTGCAAAATTTGCATTGAGAATCATATCTGAGATAAAAAAAAATTCTTAACACTTGTGAAAATGCAAAAAATACTTTGATCTTATTGTGACATCCAATGTAAATTAATTAAAGAGTTTAATAGTCACTTAATCATTATGACCTGTTATAAACTTTAATGGGCAATTTCATCCCATGCTTGAAATACTTTTGAAAATTTCTATTATCACTCTTTTTGTCTCCTCTCCACTTTACAATTTATATAGAAGGAAGTTGAATTGTGATCAAACAATATGGGATAAAACTCCTCTTCATTAAAGAAAAAAACTCAGACCTAATGTTACATGTTGAGTCTTCTCATTGGCTGCATGAAATTTCTATTTCCAAAAATATTTATCACCAGTTCTTTTGGCTTTTTTATAAAAACACCTTGTTGGAGCAATTGCACTAAAAAAGCAATGGCTTGTCACCATTTAAACCTGAGTTAATATCCCCATTATAAAATTGAGGGTACTTCTGAGGAGAATTTTGCAAATTTTCTCTAAAGATGAAATTTTTGTAACATAGGGTAGATAGGCTGGTGAACAAACATTTAAGCTATTAGAAAGCATGAATTCATTCTCATCATCACTTTCAGCCTTGGATGTTCAAAGGGTCTAGGTAGCCCTTTTTTACATGGTGCCTTTGTGGTTGTTTAATAAAGTTCCATTTGTGTTTGAAATGAGGAAAATAAGATCTCCTAAAATGAACAGGGTTGAAAAAATAGTCCAACCTTTTTTAAACACATATGCTTCCATGTGCAACTGCAGTGTATTCTATAACTAAAAATGCCACACTTTGTATACACAAACAATATCCCTCTTATTAGCAAACGTTGTGAATTTTATCCCAAACAAAAGTTCCCTAGAGAAATTTTTTTTAGCATCGGCCTTTGAAAAGATTTATTATAATCAAATGCACAATGTAAATATCCAACAATCAATTTTTTTATTTTGAGAAATAATTAATAATGTTGAATGGTTCTTAGAATGAGGGATAGATACTCAGTGGTTATCAACCTGATTATATTCACACTTACCCACTGGTTTAAAAAACCTTCAAACGACTGATTTGGGTATATAATCTCAGTTTTCAAAATATATGAAATGTGAAAGAATTGACTAGTTCTTTGTCAGTTCTTTCCTTAAAGAATTGAGAATTTTTTTTATAACTGACAGTTCTTTGATGAAAACTGCTGATTCTTGAAGGTTTTTGAAATAACTTGAACTGATGGTTCTTTTTTTTCAAAAGATCCAGAACTGTTGATTCTTTGATTCTAAATTATTAAAAAAATCAAGGACCCACCCAAACACATGTAATTGCCCACTACCAAACCAAAGAACGATTTCCCTGAGTTCCACATTATTTGGCTGCTATTATTCTTCATCTAAAATAAAATATCCATGTCATTTCAATGCTCTTCTTATATGTGATGCAGGCTAGTAAGTTGGAATAACTTCACCAATACCCAATATTGGGGCCTTCAAAAGCATACATTCAAGAAAGCTTACTGTTTTCCTAGCCTCATTCATAAACACCTGAACCAATAATATTACTTGACCAATCAAGAGCAATTGTTAGATTGTGCAGTGCCCTGTGTAAGAATCGCAACCTTTGCACATATATTAGAGTTATTCATAAAGTCATGCCCTGTTGGGCCTGAGTTTCACTCCTCATTTGATGCTTCATCCACTCCTGGCTGTTGTCCGCAAAGTCATGAAATTTTATTAAACAAGGGTATGAAATATTGAGACTCAGGATTAAATGCACGAGGCTCGAGAACATTTATAGCTACAGTACACATAGCAGCAGCAGTTGAAAGCGTTGAAAAAAAGAAAGGACAGGGCAAACTCAGTTTAGCACCAAATTTGCTGCTGAACTGAGTTTCATGCCCCGTTGAACTCTAGTGGACTTTTTTTCCTGTTTTTTGAAATCTCGTCCCCTATGTGACCAAACAGGGGGTTCTGGTACCGTCTTCGCCTGACTTTACGGATAACTTTATCGACCCAAAGTCATTTTACTAACCCCGACAGGCATCAACTTTACAGTTCTTCATCCAAAACATGCTGTGTAATGTGAAAATGGGATGCAAACTTCATCCTCATAAACTTTTCGCGTTTAGGTTGATGTGTGATTTGTGGAGGTGTTTTTCATTACCTATCAAATTAATCATCCACCAACTGGCAATTGAGGTGCTTTTCCTAACCAACACACAATTAATCATCCACAAACAGGTGATTCATTACACCTGGGCTTGTCTTGGGAGGTTTTTGGAGGACCGAGCAAAAAATTGCTCATTTTCTTTATTGCTTTTGGGAGTGTCCAGAGTATGTCTGACAAAAACTTGCAATCAATTTTTTGGCTGTGTGTCGTGTCAATTAAAGTGTCTGCTGGATTTTTATGGTTTTAACTCAAACCTGTTCATCATCTTTACATCTTACTTTAGATCTGCCCAGCCGTAATCCAGTGCCACTTGGCTTGGTTTCAGATCTCTTGCATTAACTGCTGGACAAGTAAATCCTACATAGCTGCAAGAGATGCAAAGCTTGCTAGCTACCCCCCCTCCCTTAAAATCTACCTTGCACAGCCTCTTACATACAATTTTCGGTAAAGTTGTCTTGGGTCATGTCACCCAGCTCATCCTGCCCCTGGAATTTTCAGAAAACAAAGCACTTGTGTTATCATGAACTGTATGATTCTCCCTCAACCCCACCCCTCCTTCTCTCTCTTCCTTCTCCACCCATTACATCCATGAAAGACCTCATGGAAAGAATTGGATTTATTGGGAGACAAACGCCTTGTATATTATGTTGGATGAATGTGTTGATTCACAATTCATTGGGAATCTCATCCAAGAACATGTGAATCTTTGCCTGAGCCACATATTTTGGGACTGCTCTCACCCATGGATGGGTGTTAAGTTTGCATAAAGCACAAGGTGAAATGATGAATCAAAAAATTGTATACCATGAAGTGATGATGGATTCATGGATCATGAGGTAAGGTCACCCTTTTGAATGTGAAGGCACCTTATGCTTAATTTTGAGGCAAGCCTTTACATAGGTCTACAAGAAGCATTATTCCAAAGATATAATGTAAAGCGCCCTCTTCCAGCAGTTACAAAATTTCAAAGTGCTTTACAGACCCTTGACCATAATGATGGTGTTCATGGGCGTGAATTTTTGGGGAGTAGGTTATTCATGTACTTAACAACTTACAAGATTGCAATCAAGTGGCAAGCTGAATTGTTGTCTATGGTGTGTACCTGTTGCAACGTGGGGCTATGACTTTGCTTACGTCCTTGGCTCCTTAATTTTTTGATTCATTCTAACTTAGGTGAGAAATAACTGAAGTAGATAAGTCCTCTCCTATTTCTACTAAAGGAAAATGGACGAATCATCCAGCACTCATGCTGCATCCAAGTACTGAACAATCACAAATAATGAAACATTATTATCATTACACAATAGTTTCAAGTATTTGAACAATACTCTTTGCTAACACAATAATTTGGGCGGTGCCGGATTGTATCATTAATTCTTTTAAGTTTGACACAACCAATTTGGTGGCTTCCTTGGAACATGTGTTCAGTTCTACACACACATAAAGTGAAAAGAAAAATGTCCACTTTCATGATTTGATGAATCAACGAAAGTAGGGCTGCAATGAACCAGCGCGTGCAGCCACATCAATGAACAAATCATCAAATTTACTCCATCTTGGATGCATCCCAACTCTATCAGAGTGGGTTGCACCTTAGCAGATTTAAAGGGGTGGAAGGTACAAATTTTTTATCATATGGTCTCTTCACTGTTTTTCTTTAGCCTGCAATCAGACTTTGTGTTAAATTTTCATAGTGTTAAAATTCTTCTCTTTATCTAATTTGCTCCTTGTTATTTGGGGGGTTGTTCATGTTCCCCTCGAAGCAGTGTTTTTTTTTTCATTTTTGCAAAGTAGCCAGTGTGGCCACCTCTAATGTCCAATTGGTGCTGCTCTGGCTAAAAGCAAGCTGGTGTAAGAGTTCTCTACGGCCTCACTGGCATATTATTTATATAAACTTGGCTGTCACTCCAATTTATATGGTGAATTATTTGACCCTTTCACAAAATTGTTGGGTGAAAAAAGCTGGCTAGATCTAAAATGAACATAGAGTTTTCTGGCTATTAAAACAAATGTATTTGGAGCTTATATGGTAGCGTGAAATGTTGGTGTTGGAATTTGGCAGCTTCTTGGGGCAGATTGTAGAATTTTCAAGGATATTGATTCATTTGAATGCACTAAAAGCAACTCCTAACATTAGAGAACACAAGCACTTGTGGGAGAATTGAATCCCTAAATCTAGCCTTTATAGTACAAGTGACCTACAATGTCAATCAAGTTAGCATACAATTCTAACTTCACAAATTAATGCAAGAATAGAAACAATTGCAATTGGAGTCCAAAAAGTTGGTAGACTTGTAAAACAAACGTTAAATTCAACAAACAAAACAACACATCGACAACAACCATGCCTTCATATAAACATAGCCCACAATTTGACAAACCACAAAAGATTTTGCCGTTGTACAAACACTACTAACAACTCCACAAAACAACTACACCCTAACCATTAAAGCAGTAACAATGTTGTGCTGCTCTCCATTGCTCAATACATATGCATATGGGAAAATCTCCAAAGTGTAAAATTGTTATGCAAACATGCACACAACAATTAGGAAATGAATAGTGAGCTTGTTGTGAAGCTTTGACTTCATAAAAGTTAGAGTTGATAAGCATCTTTCATCCTCCACACTACCTATTATTTGCACCATTGCCAATTCAACCAATTTGATGTACTTAGGGAAATTGGAGACCAATATTTGAGATGTTATCACAAGGTGCCACATTTTGGTTAATGGATTAGTGCCAAAAGGGGGCACCATACAAGCTACTACATTTGACCTCGTTGTGAGCTTGAACATGCCTTGTTAGTAGTCAAAATTAATAGCATTCAAAAGGTCTTACACTTGAACCTCTTGTTCATCCATCTTGTGCATTGTTTTGCCATAATAGAAAATTATTTCAAAAACTTAAAGGTGATTGGCAGAAGATGCATCATAATCCAATTGTAGCCAATACCGGGGATACACAATCCCAAGAGCATTCATGACACCATGGGTTGGAAACCTAATTTCCAAGTCCCTCATCAAAAAATTTGTAACTCTTGCCAAACCACACAAAAACCATGGACTTACATAAACATGAAAGAAACAAATGAAAGAAATCAACAAAAATAATGGAATTTTTTTAGGGCATTACCTTTGCACTAATTTTTCACCAGTGATTCAACAACCTCTTATCAAAATGTCTTATTCATATTTTATCTTTAATTTTGAGAATTGTTCATCACTATTTCAAATTTTAATAATTTATGCTTTGAATTGATGAGTTGGAATTTGAACAATGTGTCAAACAGACCAAATGAAGTAGCCACCATTCCATAATCTTTCCCCCTGAGGGTAAAGTCAACAAAAAAGCCCTCCCCTTGGATTTGGATTGCCTTAAACACTTAAATGTACTAAAATTAGCTTAATTACCTTAGTGAAAGTTCAAAGAAAAACCTAGTTGACAAAAAAACCAATAAGAGTTCAAAACAAAACCTAGGTAAAAAATAATTTAACTAAAGGTAATATGGTGTATAAATAAAAGAATAAATATCTTAGTAAAGGGAAAATGAATAAAAAAGAGGAAAAAAGTTTTTAAGCACTTGCATTTGTAAGAGGCATGTGTGGTGGTAGCTTCCAAACTCCATAAGCTTGTCTCCTCATGTTATTCATATTCATTTGCCTTGACACCATATGACCTTAATGTGCTTAATATATATTTTTAAAAAGTGTAATGAAAAGAAGGAAAAAAAACTTGAACATGATTATTAAAAAAAAAAAAACTTAATATAACCCAAAAAATGAAAAACTTGAAATTCTTCACATGCAAAAGGCATGATGCACTCACTTGAAAAAATCCATGAATTGATATTAAATTACATGATTTAAACTTCTAAACACAAGTTGGGTTTAAAGAAAAGCAAGATAAAACTAAATAAATTGTAAAAAAGGAGAAAAAAATCAAACTAGAGCGCAAAGAAAGTTCAAAATGAATGTTATATAAAGACAATCCTTTCATTCATGGATGGATGAAATATGTGGTTATAGTTGGGATATCAACTAATTTTCATTTATGCAAGTTGACATCGTTTCAAGTAGTTTTCAACTATAATTCAAAATTTGAATTTCTTGCCAACACATTGCCACCATTGTTATATGTCATACCATCCATTCATCCATATTATTTGACACATTAAATCATTCATTCATTCATACTATATGCCACATTGAATCCATCCATTCATAATTAATTATGGCATTATATATTATATGACATTTAATGGCATAAATGGAATCATTTATAACTTAATGACATTTTATGATATAATTTAAAACATTATAAATGGTATAATGTTAATTTTGTGGCATTTTGTGGCATTTTAGTGAATATGGAAAATGCTATAAAATTATATACCAATTATTTTATGCCACAAAATTGAACCCTTATTAAGCTAAAGTAGTTTGCCTAGCCTAATTAACTATCCTAGCTTAGGTCTAATTAACTTCCTTACTTAACTTAAAGCCTATCTAAACCTAGGTAGGTAGTAATAGATTAAGTATATGTAGGTTGTGAATCATGACACCATGATTAAACAAAAATCAAGTAGGTACTTATTTAAAAGCCTTACTTAATTACCTAATTTCTTAATACTTACCTAGCTATATCTAATTAGTTTAAATAACCTATTTTGTCACACTTGTATGCATTGTTTCATACATGACGGCCAGTTACGAGCATGTCAATCATGCCTTTTAGGGTTAATGTACATTCTTAGGTTACTATACATTATTAGATGTTTTAGGGTTATGGCTTGTTTAGGGTTTCAGCGTTGGCGGTTGTATAAAAGGCCAAGCTCTTCATTTCTCTTGTTAGTTTTTTTAGAATTCCTTTGTTAAGGAGAATTTCCTCCATAGTTAGATTGGATTTCTAGATGTTCATGATGGCTATTACATGGCCACCATTTGCATACACTACGTTTTCTTTCCTTCTTTACAATCTAATTCTATTAAAAACTACTCTCTTTCACTTAATGTTGAAAGTGACAAATTTTTCTTGACTTTGAGTTCTTGGGTTTCTTTTACTATTGGTGTTGTTGTTGTTATTGGTGTTATTGGTGTTGTTATTGTTGTAGATGCTACTGCCATGAAGACCGATGGGCTTGAAAAGTTCCCCATGAATTCTCATTTGTTGCATCTTCAAAGAAGAATTCATGACTAGTGGATCGACTCCATCATCAGATGCTTGCTGGAAGTTATTGTTGAAAGAAAAAGGATTTGTTAGACACAAGTTCGTTGATGTTACAACATCGAAAGAAGAAGCTACTGTTTCATGGTGTGATTTCATCATCCCGTTTGTAATAGCAAAGCTAAAGACATTGTCATTATCGCTACAACAGCTTCCAAACCTCTAATCATGTCGCCGTTTCCAAAGATCGAAACCATGCACACATTCATGTGGGCTACAAGCTAGGAACACTAGCTACCCATCGTTGTAAGACGAAGCTTGTTGTTGCTGCTAATTGAAATTGGAGCTTGGGTGATTAATCTGTAGAGTCAAATCAAATTCCATTTTTCTACAGTAAGCTCTTCCACATCTATAGTCTTTGCCACTTCAGGAACAAAGGTGAACACCAAAGAAACAACAAGCAAGTAAGAAAAAAAAGAAAAAAGAAAAAATGCTTTTATAGTGTAGCATTCGTTCTGAATTCCAGCATCGCGATTTGCAATGCGGCATCCATTATGAGCTATAGTGCCACGATTTGCAATGTGGCGTCCGTTGCAAGTTGCAGCGTGGTGTTCGTCGCATTGTCGCTCACCATTATCACGTTGCTCATGCACACCTCACAGTGTTGTGGCCATTGCATCACGTTCACCATTGTTACTTAGTTCATGGGCGTTCTGTAGCACCGTGGTGTCCGTAGCACCATTTGTTGCGTTACCGCCATTCGACTTTTGTCCAATGTTTATCAAACTTTCGTCCACCTTTCGTCCAACTTTTGTTCAACTTCCATCCACCTTTCATCCATCTGATGCCCGTCCGACATTCATCCGACTTCTGTCTGGTTTCATCCGTCCATCCCTTTATGTCCACTGACTTTCGTCCATCGCTGTTCATCCCCATTGACGCATCGTATTTTTCAAACCATATGTTGTGTCAGAACTTTGTAGCTATTGCTTTGTATTGTTACAAAATTTTGGGGCATGGGACCACACCATGTCCTCGGATGATGAGAACACTACCACTCAGCTAGAGCCAAGGTATCAGCTACAAAGTAACACATAATCATTTGAGCCGATTTTTTTGAGTTCATGATTTTCACAATGGTACCATCAAGCGTTCACAGCACCACCATCATCTAGTATAACTCTTCCCAAGAATTTAAGTTCAGGTTACATTACATCAATGGTACATCAAAGTTTATTTGGAGGGGTTAATCAGTGGGGTACGCTTGTAGTCGCACCAACTTTCACACCATCACCATATATTCCGCTATAAGTTGTTACCTCTACACCCATATACACCATGCAGGTTAGTAGTTCCTCTCGGAAAATTAAAAAGTTCAGTGGAAGACCAGATACCATTTTTTTAAGGGAGTTCAAAACAACTTTCTCAACTGTGGTTTGTGAATTGGAATTCAAGTATGGTGTTAATTACACCGAGGCATTTTCATTCAAACAATTGACCCGTTATGCATTATGAGGCATTGGATGTCTACAAACAACATTTTTCCAAGATTTTGGACATCACCCAAATCCCTAATCCAATTTATGCCACAGCCATCGTCACTGTTTTTCAAGTTGCACTACAAGCTGCCATTACACATCATGGGACTATGCCCCATAATCCAGATCCGGTACCTATTTTAGTAAACCTTTCTCCTCAACAACTCATTATTGTTACCACAAACAATTTTCCAACCATCGATGCACCAGCTTTTGTTGATCCAGTGGGGGAATTCTTTCAAGTTCTTGAGTTGCAATTCTGGTTAAGAGTTCTGAAAAAATTCTACAATTCGCCACCTTTTCTCGACAAAAAGATGAAACCCTCAAGATGTTCTATAAGAGGCTTCTGAAGCTTAAAAAGGATACTCAGAACATCACAGACCTGGAAGTTACCCATTAGTATTTTCGTTCATTAGAAGGTACTTCGACATTCCATGCGAAGGTTTTGCAACGAGTTTTTGCAGAATTTGGAGATTCACACTTTGTTGGATGTGTACAACATTTCTAAAAAAATAGAACTTGCTCATGCACACTGTGAGGCCAATACTATGAGGCTTCCATCACGTTCAAGGCCTTAGCCTCCACTAGCTGCGCTAATTTAATCATCACATTCTTTTTTAAGGGCTAAAGTAGTGCACTCGGTTGCATCCATCCTACCTTCTTGTAACTACTGTGGTAATCTTGCTCACAAAGCTAATGAGTGCAACATTCCTTTCGAAGATTTCTTTTATGATTATTGTGAGAAAGAGGGACATCAGGAAGTTATTTATTTTGCCAAGTTCCCGGAACGAAAACAACTTCGATTACCACGATAAAATCTGCTAGCATCTTCCATTGCCCCTCAACCAAAAGCTAAAGCACCTTAGCCTTCCACTTAGCCTTTCCCCATCAAAGGTAATCCCAGTAAGAATGTTAAGAAGAAGGAGCACAATGCTAACAAGAGGGAAGTGTTTCAAGCCCATGCCGCTCAAGTTCAAGCTCTACAAAATGAACTCGAATCATTGAGGGCCCAATTTGCTAATCTAAAAGGCAAGTCTTCCCAACCAGCTAATCATGCGCAACATGTACAAGGTTCAAGATCACGGGAGGGACCTCCTAGGTCGTTCTATGGCCTCTCACACGATGCCATGTTTGGGGAGTATGTTCTTTTTAATGCACACAATTCTAGTTTCACAACAGAATTTACCACTTTTTTTTGCCCTTCCTACTTCACGGCACAAGAAACTAGTGTGGTACCTAGAGTTTCTGCCACTAGGCAAGTAATTCAGACTAATGGACTTGCATTTGGTTCAAGTCCTATTACTAGGGCTAAAGGAGCTCAAGTAGTCATGCCACAATCTTTTCGCCCTCTCAACATGGAAGAGGAATGCACCTTGTTGGCGAGGGGGGAGGAGACTACTACACCACAAGTTGCTAGGGCATCAAATTCTCGTGTCCCACGAGTACATATACATCAGGAAAACACATAATTTTCCACTGACCAGCTTATGGAGTGCCAATTTCAAATGCGTGAAATGGCGTAAAAGCTTGTGAGTACACTGTTGTTTTGTTTTCAAGATTTGAAGTTAAACACCATGGACATAATTACAATACTAAAGGATACCCTGAACATTACATCAGGTCTTTTACCAATCCCTGATCCAAATGCTATAAGGGTCCCATCCAACACTTTAGAAAGACATTCGATTAGCTCACGTGTTGTAGATGGCGTTCGTGATCTGGTCACTAATTCTAGCATGGCTAAACTAGTGGGTTCTCTTACCTCTGATTCTACATTCACATATCAGAAGGGAGCTAAGAACACTTCACTTGTGGATTTGTTATTTAGCAAAGGCGTTGTGGATAGCCATTCTTTCCACAAAATCTCTCACTCATTTTCGAAGGTGATGCCTAATGAGAGAACTTCCATTGCCATTGGAGTTCCCATTGTCGATAATACTAAGTCAACAATATAGGTGGGAGGTCATACACTTAGAGTGATATTTCTTGATACAAGTGCTCAACTAGTGATTCTTGGAGTTCAATTCGCTAAGAAAATGGGCATGTTTGATTCCAAACTATGAAAATCTATGTGGCAAATTCGCATTACTAGTGAGAACATAGAGGAGGTACTTGGGGAAAGCTCAAATTTGATTGCACTTAACTTCAATGAAGGTACATATCAAGAGCTTTGCCTATAGGTAAAATGTTTAGTCACCAATGCCACTAATTACGATGTGTTCATTGGGCAAGAGGCATTTCCACCAGGTTTCACAATTGACAATTGGTTCAAACATGCGTACTACCGTGTGGATTGGGAGATTAATGGTCACCACCTGGGATATATACCCCTTGATTTACATGGGAACCATAGTCCTATGGCTCACCATTGTATGCTCAAGGAAGCACACACCATTTCCCACATCTAATAAGCTAGCTACAAGTGGATACACTAGTAGAAATCAGCCAAAATGTAACCATTCGATTTACGATTCCATGCGACTTATAGTTGTTTGCGACTAGATTTGAGAATATTTGCAACTACAAGACCAACTTTCAACTATTTTGGTCATTTTCACAACTATGATGCAACTATTAGAAATTTCATCCTATTGGTT
>Ga0116227_10001817_pt1 | contig 48430 bp, 31 predicted proteins | sample S1TSphgellanicum_FD_89693 | JGI IMG/M metagenome (GOLD analysis project Ga0116227, IMG submission 89693) | Host-associated microbial communities from peat moss isolated from Minnesota, USA - S1T2_Fb - Sphagnum magellanicum MG | ecosystem: Host-associated > Plants > Peat moss > Unclassified... | reverse complement strand
TAGGTTTCAAGTGAATTGTTTTTGAAAAGATTGAACAATTCATTTAAGTTAGATAAATACCTTGAAGATATATTGGAATGCTTCAATATGGTTGAAAGTGTGTGAATGCAATCCCAGCTTTTTCACTAATTACAAACTTTTTTACAAAAATGCCTTAACAATGTTTAGATGTGAAAGCCATGGAAAGTGTGTTGTTTCAAAATGTTATTGGGAGTTTCATATATACAATAATGTCTATAAGACTTGATATATTGAAGCAATGGGTTTTAAACCAAATTGTGGCTAAGTTTAGGCAAGCATTTCATTCCAAGAAGAATCCACGATTCCCTTCCACCTATTGAAGTTGATGGTGAATAAAAATATGAAGTGGAGGACATTTTATATTCAAGGATATTTAATAGTCAATTCCAATATTTTGTTCATTGGCATGGGTATGATGTGAGCAAATGCACTTGGGAACCAATCAAAAACCTATTGAATGCCATGGAAAAAATGCATGAATTTCATTGATGATATCCAAACAAGCGCAAGTATGTTCCTTATGGAACTTGTAGTTAGAAGGGGAGGTGATGTGATAGATGTGAACATTAAAAACCATCTTCCAATGGATAGAATTCATCCATAATGTTCATCCATAACTCTTAATTAACTCTTAGTTAAGTCCTAGTTAAGTCTTAAATTAACTCTTTGTTAAGTCTTAATTAAGTCCGAATTAATTCCTAGTTAATTTTTAATTAACTCTTAGTTAAATCTTAGTCAACTTTTAGTTGATTCTAAGTTAAGTTCAAATTAACTTCTAGTTAAGTTTTAGTTAATTCATAATTGACTTTCAATTAAAAATTTAAGAAGTTTCTTTACTTGATGCACAGATAAGAGCTTCCTTGTCAAGTTCTTTTCATGTTTATGTTTGCATATGTTAACATAATAAAGATCCATTTTCATATGTCTTATATATCTTGTGGTTTTGTTTTAAATTCTTGTGTTCTTATTTTTGAATCACATAATCCTATCTTGTTCCTTGTTTGAAAATTAAATTTAAACCTTTCTTTTAGCCTTTATTCTTGTGTTTTTTATGTTCTTGACACTAAGTATGTTCTAAATATATTTTCATAATGGATTATAGGCACCTTATTTATATTTAAATATTTTTAAAAAAAATATCCAAGACTAATAGGTTACATGCAGGACATGGATCTAAATGTGACAAATGAATAATTTATCAATAACTAGAAGATGCAATGGATGAAGTGGAGAGGGGACACACATCTTTGAAAAAGGTCAACATGTATTGAAACATCCTTTTAACTTCACTTTAAGAACACATAAATGGTAAAATCAAATCAAGGAAACTAGGTTTGTAATTAAAACATGTTAACAAAAACAAAGGATGGAACAATAGTCACTTAGATTTAAAACATCCAAAAGATAGGCCTTTCCATCACCCTTCAATAACTCAAACTAAAGGTAGTTAAAGTTACACAGACCAAACCCACACCATTATGAAATAATGTTCTAGGAAGTAGTTTCTAGACATCAAAAGACATCATTCAAAAATTAACATACATTTTGTAGAATAGAGAGAAGTTTCTAGAACAAAAGAGTTAATTGTTGGCCAAACATGCCATATCTTTTACCTCAACTTGGAAAAATTGTATACACAAGATAAATGCCGACTAGACCACATCTAGAATTTGAATGAAAGTGGACTGCAAGTGGGGTGACAATCTAGTGCTTGGGTTTTGATTAGGTGAAACTCCTATGATGTTTATAGTACCAACCCCAAGTTTCAAGAGTGGTTGATTATCAATTGTGTTGCTAATGCAACAAATGTAGCCTTGCCTATTATTTAAAATTTCAAAGGTTCTAGAATGTGAGAAGATTACTTAAAGTTATGTGGATAAAAAACGGGTGCCAATAAGGTAAAGTAAACAATCACTACTCCTTGTCACACAAAAAACAAGTGGCCATAAACATGCTTTAATGTATTGAAACTAGAATTTTTTAAAAATTTAATGATCAACATGAAAATAATCTTTAATTTTATCACAATGGTGTTGATTAATCACATATTTAATATGCATTCAAATATATTTTTTAAAATAAATATACTTTTTCCCCTACTTTTTACATTGCCCAAACTTATACAAATGGGTGAAAGTAAACAAATTATTGAATATTCCACATTTTCAACATGATGTACCTTTAAATGTAATTGTAAGTTTTTAGTCTTTAAATATTATAGTAAAATACAAGAAACTTATAATGGAAAAATATGTTTAAACTCAATTTGACAAATTATTTTCAAACATTCTTGTTATCCACTTTTATTGTGCCAAAGTTTCTCAAATTTTGTAATTGGGAACCTCATTATAAACTCAAAGAAAAACACCATGCTTTTATTATGTTATTTTCAATTATTTTAAATCTACTTCATTTCAAAAACTATACCATTTTTTTATTCCCTTTTTAAACTACTTTTTTTGTATACTTTACCATGCTTTCACCCAAACATGTGTAGCCATGTAGAAAAAAACTTGGATGATTACATATAACCTCTTCAACCATTGGCCATTTTTAAAAATAAATTTCTAGGTCAAGGGGAATTTTTCAAGAAAATCATCATCTCTTGGTTTTAAATGAGCATGGGTCACATGTAATAATAAAAGCAATTGAACATGCAATCACATTTAGGTGGGACATGGTGACCTTACCTTCCTATACTTCATATGCATTCCAACCATTAGATGTGACCTATTTCAAACCATTAAAAAATGCCTTTAGAAAGGAATGAGATTTTACTATGGCAAAAAAAATTATTTTGAACTAAACAATGTCACATTGGCAAAATGGGTGGACAAGGCTTTGTAATCTCGCAATAAAACATTAAATCAAGGTTTAGGGTATGGGAAATCTGGCCATTGAATCTTGTTGCCATGGTTGGAAAGTTTAATCCAATTGAAGTGTTCATTGCAACAAAAGATGAGGATCATGAAAACACATACCCTTCTTTAATGCAATAGATCAAGTAAATGACATTAGAGATCAAGTAAATGACGTTAGGGATGAAGTTGTAGCAATCACAATATGTTGAATGTTGTAGGGACTTTTCACACAATGCTTATATTAGTTCTTCCTACAATTGAAGGCCCTTCTTCACCCACACCTCTATATTACATTTAAATTTCTTGTAACCTTACCATCCCAATGTCAAGCAACAATGAACAAGATTCAAACTAGTGGTGAATTTGGAGGATCCTTGTCTTAAATTTAAAAACCTAAGTGTTTCAAGTAAGACCCAAGGAATTCTCACATCGATCAACCTAATATCACTACCTCAATTGCTAATAATGAAAACCCAAGGCAAGGAACAATTAGTGGATTATTCCATCTCACATGTGGTCATATCAAGCCAATAGTTGGCAATTTTGAAACAAAAGGGAGGTGAACAGTTCCACAACAATTTTAAAGCAAGCTATCAAGCCCCACCTCTAGGTCTTAAAAGGTTTAATTTAAGATTCACATCTAAACAACAATTTAAGAATGTTCAACACAAAAAATGTCAAGAATGAAAAATGAGGATTGTTGGGCATGTCCTAACAAGGTTGGGATCAAATTTTGAATAAGATTAATTGTAGGGGGGAGGGGTGTGTGGTGGGTTCTTATGGCTATGGCAATTCAAAGAGTTGGGTTCAAGTGGCTTCGGCAACTCAAAGAGTTGGGTTTAGGTGGCTATGTTGAGTTAAAGAGGTGGGTTCAAGTGGATATGGTGGCTCAAAGAGATGGGTTAAGGTGGATATGGTGATATGGAAAATTGGGTTTAAGCGGTTGTGGTGATTCAAAGAAGTGGGTCTAAGTGGTTATGGTGACTAATAAAGTTAGGACTTTAACTATTTGGGTATGGTAATTCATAAAGTTAGAACCTCAAGAGCTTGTAGGGACCTTGAGAGCTTTTGAATTAAATGGCAATAGTGGAAAGAAAAAATGAAATAAAAGGAAAGAGAAAAAAAGGAAAGAGAAAAAAAAGAATAGAGATAAAGAAGGGAGAGGAAAAAAATGAAAATTTTGGGAAATTCAAGCCTTCCAAAGCTCCTCTTGGACCAAATGCAAGTGATGCATTCTTCCTAAGTTACAACACATATAACACTTAGAAGAAAAGAGAAAGAGAGAAAGGAGATCAAAAGAAATAAACGAAATAGTTAACTTGAAAAAACTTGGGCCTTCCTAACTCCCCTTGGATTGAATGCAAGTGATTATCAACATGATCATTACATTCTTTGTGATTTGCAACAAAGAGAAAGAAAGGAAAACAAAGTGAGAGGGAAAAAAAGAAGGAAGAAATAATGAAATAAAAAAGGAACAAGCTTAAGAGAGCTTTGGCCCTTTTCTCTTGGATTGGATGTAAGTAGTGATCAATGTCGTTGTCATGTTCTTTTCAAACTGCAAACATGAAAAAAAAACAAGTTTGAAAAAGTTTAGGCTTTTTCAAACTTTTACATGTGATGTAATAATCAATGCAATCATCATTTCTTCCTTATTTGCAACATAGAAAAAAAAGGACCAGGAAAAAAAACAAAAAGAACCTTAGGAAAGTTCAAACCCTTTCAACTCTTTTTGGACTTTTGTAGATGACAATGTATTGATCATCATTTTTTCCTAGGTTACATTGTAGATGCCAAACACAAAGGGAGAAGGAGAGAAAAGGGAAAAAAAAAAAAATTTTAAGTCCTAGACTCTTGTCAAACCAAACAACAATTGATGTGTCTTTTCTTTAAACAACCTTCAACATAACATAGTGAGTTGAGAGATTGAAAGAAAAATAGGAAAAAGAAAGAAATGAGAAATATAAAAGAAAAAAAAGTAAATTGAGTGCCTTCCTATAAGTGATGAGTTCTTGGATTTCTCTTGGATGTAAAATTGAACAAAAATCAAAAGAAAAAGAAAAAAAGAGAGAAAGGGAGCTCTCTCAAAAACTTTCAAAAACTTTACAAATAGTGATGGAGAGGAAGAGCATGGCTAGAAACAATGAAGAGAGGGAAAGGAAGAATGTTCTAACACCACAATGTCCTTTTTTGAAATTTGGGGGAAAAAAAAGGGAGTTGTCAAGATGGCCCCATGTGGCATCACAATGATCATTGATTATAGGGGATATTTGTGAATTTTTCCTTAATAAAAACAATTTAAAAAAAAAATTAAACTATTGTTGTGTTGTTGATAGATGAATGGGGGTTTTTGCATAAGATTTTAAGTGTTTGTTCACAAGGTATAAAGTGCATGATTTTAAGAATATCATGTGTTCTATCCAATTTTTTTCAAACAATGAGAACCTCCCCAATTTTATGATTGTAGGTTGGAATTGAATGTTGTAAATGGCTACTAGTGCTATGGGTAAAGGTTCACCCAAGCTCTTTGAAGACCATGGTCAAAAAATGCACAGTTACTAAACCTTTGTCATTTCAGTTCTTAAATGTTCAGTCGTGGGCTGTTCTACCCTAATGCTTTTATCATCTCCATTGTCTCCCCTTTTGATGGTCAATTTTCAAAACTCATTTACACCCATAAAAGAAAAACACAGTTAAACTTCTTCAACAAATAATAATATATTTCATTATTCATGTATTGAAACTCTCTTTTGAAAAATGTGGATAAATCTCATAAAGAAAGTTAGATAATCTTCAAAATGTCAATAAATCATAAGTTATCTAATCTCCAAGAATATCTTAGGACATATAATTACTTTCACACATACACCTTTTAGGAATTTCTATTATGGACTAGGGAACCACGAGTACATAGGTTAATGGGTTATTGTAAATAGCCAAGACACTTGTGTTCCTAGACTATGTTCATAGTAGCCAGTGCACCCGAGTTGGTTATTAGACATATAACCATCTCTCATGAAAATCAAGATGTGTGAGCATCCAGGCTATTCTGTATAACCAACATGCTTGAGCCAATTATCAAACATAATCATCTTTGTGAGAATCAATATACTTTTTTTCATCCACACACAGAGTAATTATGAAATTCTCATCCAAGCACCAAAGGGTGTACCTTAGACTATGTTCATAGTAGCCAATGTGCTCGAGCTGGTTATTAGACATAACCATCTCTCATGAAAATCGAGATGCATGAGCATCGAGGCAAAATTTGTATAACCAACATGCTTGAGCCAATTATCGAACATAACCATCTTTGTGAGAATCAAGATACTTTTTTTTCATCCACACAGAGAGTAATTATGATATTTTCATCCAAGCACCAAAGGGTGTAGGTACCTTGTGAGCTACCTACAAGGTCATTAATGAAATGGCGGTCAAAGGTTATGGGTTGTAACTTGTGACCTAACAGGCAAACAAAAACCAAATGAGATGCTCACAAGGGATGGTTATTAGTTTAATTCTTGTTTTCAAATACCATACCTACAACTCATGTTTGGCACTAAGTAATAATTTCTAATAGGGTTAGCAAAAAAGCAAAAAAAAAAAGTAATAACAGTTTGTCAAAATTTCAAAGAATCAAACTCAAAACCTACTTAATATAGGCAAAGGTTCAAAAGGCCGGACTTAAAATTTATAAAATAAAATAAAATAGTTTCGACAAGATTTGCCGAACACGAGTCGTAGGTAGCGTAGGTGGAGAGAAGAGACCAAGTTCAGAACAGGAGCCGGGTATGACCGTATGATAACCGTCATGACACGCGCAGACGTGCAGAGGATTGACGAGGATGATGAGGTCAGGATGCTGAGGTTTACTTGGACGCTGTAGCGCAATTTAGGGTTTCTACCTTATCCGTGGTGCACGGCCATTCATTGATTGATTGATCGATGAAAGTCTGTTGCCTTTCCTGCGGCATGGCTTTCGCCATCTGCCCTTCTTCATACCCACCCAACAAACCAAATTGCTGCTGCATCCACTAACAACAAACAAATGGCGATGGTGAATTCATGACACGCTTGTAATAAGCTTGTTCAACAGCGAAGCGCAATTCGCCAATTTCCAAACAAAGTAAAAAGCAACTGCGCTCCACAGATGGAAGCTGCTGCGCATTACACTTAGCAAATCGACATTTTTGGTGCTTTTTGGCCCCACCTGCGGCCAGGACTCTCCACTGTTCTTGCTGCTGCTGCTGCTGCGGCCCCGGTCTTTTCACTTCTTTTGGCCCATTTTTTTTTTTGGGGAGGGGCGGATTCACTTCTCTTTCCTTCTTTTTGTTTTGGATTTTTGTTTCGTTTTTTTCTCTTTTTCCTCCTGTATTTTGGCGCGTTGCAGCAACGGATCTTCAAGGGTTTGCGCTCTGTTTCTCCTCCACCCCCCCATTTTTTTTCTTCATCTTCTGTGAAGAAAAGAAGACGGTGTGAGGGAGGGTTCGATGAAGATGAAAAGACATATTAGATGGAAAAAGAGACCATCGGCTGTTTGTTGTTGATTGATTGACCAGGTTACTGCTGCTGCTCATGGTCCTGGGGGGAAGTCTTCTGGATCATCATCGCAAGCTTTCTGAGCTCTCTAAAGAGCGGGGCGGCCGGTGTTACTCCACGGATCCAGGAGCGGAAGATCGCAGGTCCGACTTCTTCAGAGCTTTTCTTTCCCTTTCTTTGTCCTCAAGTGGATAATGCTCTCCATTTTCTTGTGAGGTGAAGGAAAAGTAGCGTTGGATCGTCAGAAGAAGAGAATCGGAATTGTCAAATCATTTCCTGAGCAAAGGAGAACGGTTGCTGAGAAAGCGATTTCCATTGACTTGTCGATGTAGATCTTCCTTCCTTCCTGCGAGAGGCTTGCTAGGGTTGGACTTACTGGAAACACGGTGCTTGGCAGATCGGAAAGTTGTGCGAGAAATCTGCTGTAGTGCAGCTTGTGAGCGCGAACTTCACTACGAATTAGACCCGCAAAGAACAAGCATCGTCGTCACAAAGGACTTTTGGCTTTGAGAAATGGCGATGCAACGGTGGAGTAATCAGTACCCTGGCACCAGTCCGCAGACGTCAAACAATTGGAAGGGGCAGATGAAGTCGAGTAAGAACTCGCAATCCCCATGGAGCCTGTACGCCGACCCAGAAATGAAGCGAAAGAAGCGCGTTGCGACGTACAAGGTGTTGACAGTGGAAGGAAAGATGAAACAGACCGTAAGAAATAGTTGCCGGTGGCTGAAAGCCAAATATATCGAAGCGCGCTACGGCTGGTGGTGATGATGATGACGACGATGCATTGGGGGGGGGTGGGGGGGTGGGGGGAGGCGGGCAAAGGCCTCCTCCTGCGACATAGGTACTTTCTCCGGGGAGAAGTTATAGCTCTTTCTCTCTCTGCCTACAGAAATAAAATGCTTTGCGAGTTTGCTGCTGCTGGCTCATCACCAAGAGTTGTAAGGGGGTTTGCAAGGCCAGTAGATTTCAGTTCTCTTCGGTGCTTCCGAGTTTTCAGGTACTGTATGCAGTGTTGGAGACATCTCAGGAATCTGAAGACATCTCACCTGCATGGCAACATCTCAGGAAGGCTGGTTTAGACTATGTCCCTGCTTGATTGATGTTGGAAGTCTGTTCTCTAACATCCCATGATTTATTTTCCTAGTTCAAGTTCTCAAATGCACAGCAAGAGTATTAGGGAAGTAGTAATTTAGATATTGAATCATCCATGCCAAAACACAAATGCTCCAACATTTGTTTCTACAATTTTTGGTAGCAAGCTGAAATACTGGTGTGTTGTTGTGAGTCTAAAATTTGTAGCACATGAATCTTAGAGATGTGCACCAGATGCATGTTCTGCAAAAGCTTCTATTATGTTGAGCTATGTACAACAGTGATGTCCAGTCATGCAGCAATAGCTTGAACATTTTCAATTTGCTGTTTGACCCTTGGATTCTGTGGGATTCTATTGTAGCTGTGTGCATCTCTAGACCATTTGCAACTGTGGAATTTGTGCTATTTTGGATTTGGGACAACTCTTACTTAGTTGCCAGAACAAAATTTTCTTTGACTTTGGTGCTTGAGCCTTAGATTCAGGGAGATGGATTGTAGCTGTGTGTGCACTTGTAGGACATTCTCAGTTGTGGAATCTGCGAAATTTTGAATTGAGCACTTTTTAGGTCACCAGACTAAAATTTCCTTTGATGCTGTAACAGCTGAGCCTTCTTTTTGTATACAATAATGGGGGTGAAGTTTCTTCATATTGGGGCATCCTCATGCAAACTGTAGCATTGAAGTATCACCTGGAAGCAATGGTGATACAGCATTAGATTCGTGGAAGTTGTGCTAGCTTCATTCATGTTGGATTTGTGAGAGATTTGGTCCATACATCGAGTACTAACATGGTCTTTGATCAAAGGGCTTTTAGGGCTTTTTCATGGAAGCTGCTTACTGATTTCACTGCTGAGGACATGATGTGGGAGTATTTAGTGGTTCAACCATGTTTGCAGCAAGCTTCAGGTTGGATACTGTGGCCATTGCATGAGAATTGTACACAAGGTCAGTTATGCTTTATTCTTTTGCATTTGCAAGTGGTTTTCTTATTTCCACAAACTGTTCGTTGCAGATAAGTGTTCAATGGTTGAACACTGAGAATTTGGAGCATGGTGGAAACATGGGAGGTCTTAAGTTTGGACACAAGGCACAAGGGGTCAGTGTTTTTCTAAGTTGAGTAATTTAATGCAGACATGAATTCTGAAGGGGTTCCTTGTTGGGAGTGCAGATCTAGCATATTTTGTGCAGGCACATAACTTTTCTGCATTGTCATGCCACTAAGTCCATCTGCTCCCTTACTTCCACTGTCTGATTCTGCCTGCTTCCCTCTGACTTCCAATTTTGATTGTGGTCATGACAAAGAAGGTTTTCACACACTATTATAGTGCGCAGAGTTCTGCCTTGAAAGGGCACTGTTGACTCTCAACAACAATCAGGAAGTATGAACTCCTGCTCCAAAGATACTGATAAATTAGCAGAGATTGTTCTCATGTTCTTGTATTCTTACTCGAGAATGCAAAGAGATGGCCATTCACAGTTCCCTTCCTTTACTGCTGTCAAAGGGAATCAACAGTTTGAGGACTGAAGATGATGACAGCCCTTTGTTTCTGTTCTTGTGTTACAGGCCTGTGATGGTTAGATACTGTTATACAGCAATCCATTTGGCTTTTTCCTACCATTACAATTTCTCAAACCCTAACTTTATGTGGCAGAAGTGTACAGCAGGTAGAGTGACACTGTTTCCCAGGGCTGAAGTGAGGCAAGGTGAAAGCAAGGAAACTAGAACCTCAGGAGGACAACAGCAAAACCCAAAGACTTATCAGTACAAGACTGACTTCACTCCACTGTCCCATCACAAGGTTGAATGTAAATTGCAGAGATGCATTCTGTGGATCATTTGAACATGCCACCCATCAGCAACAAGGTTTTTTTGCAAGCCAACTTGCAGAATGGCAAAATTGACCTACTACACCAGTGCATGGTATTCTCACCTGGTCCCACAGAACACTGGGATAAGTCATCATGACTGGATCATGATAAACATGTCTTATGGAACAATACAGTTATGCAATTACCCTGTCATGCAACCTATTGAGGTCAGAATTTTTTCTCAATTTTGTGATATAAGAGATCTTGCACAAAATAAATTCAGTAGACAAACACTATTTTCCACAAGAATTCAAACTTTTTGTCGAAAAAAAAGGGCAAGATTTATTAAAAAAATCACCGGTTGAAATCCTCCCACATTTGGTCTTTTTCAGGAATGGAAGTGTGCTTGTTGCTTGCTTAAAAGCCTGGATAGAGACTCCCACACTCCCACAGCTTTGCACATCTTGCTGAATCAGGTTGATGAGTTTCATAACTTTTACTCCAGCAGACATCTACTTTCAATTACAGGTGAAAATACTAGTATAGAAAATTGCATTCTATACTAGTGTTTTCACTCCAGCACTCCCTCCAGATAATGACTATTGTCTTGTAATGGCATCATTTGCTTCCATATTCCATAAGGTTCTACGAACCCTACCTACAAGGTGGTTTAAAGCAGCTGCAACTGATGTACCAACTGAATGACAAAAGTCCCAAGACAGGAAATCTCTTTTTGCAGCTTGGGCTAGACTCTTCAAAATCATCACTTGCTTATTTTCTATCAAGTACAAATATTTCCTCTTATGTCCTATATTGTCACATGGTTCAACATTAGTGCTAATAATGCCATCAGAGATGCAGCAATGTTGTGCATGCAACCTAACATCTGTGAGTGTGGTAAATCGACATACCATCATCAAGAGTGTCATGAGAAATGTTAGCAGTTATAGGGCCTAAAGGCATGGCTGTCAGTTGATATTGGAAAATGCCAGGCTCACTCTCCCTGCATTTCAATACTTGTCAGTACCTCATAACCCACTTGACTTAGCATGAGATTTTGGTCTCTCACATCAGGAGGCCCTTGGCCATAAGAACAATGACAAGAGCAAAATAAGGTGCCTTACACCTCAGCACCATCATATGCTTTCACTTGATGACCTCAACACAAACTACTCTAGAATTCAGTTGAAGATAAGTGAGTTTTAAGAAAATTTGGCCCACATACCACATAACTTCTCAATGGTGTATAGAATTTTCAAGAAAATCATTGGAATGCAAATGTGCACAGACCTGTGCATGTTGTCCATTTCCATAAGTACTCTGCATGAACATGCAGTGATATAGTGAGCTTGCACTAGTAATATGGAGCCACTATCATCACCCTTCTGTTCTCACTTGCTGAATCATCCTGTGCAAGAAGCACTAACCACTTCAGCACTTCAATGATGCAAAAATGTGTTAATGCTTCAGTAGTCTCAAGATGTCACCTACCAAATACACTGAGCTGGTTACAAGCACCTGGTCAAGACCACCAAGCAGCATATGGGACATCATTTACTCTTCATCCTTGAAGGGACAGCCAGCCTAGACTTTGACTCCTCAACATCCTTCCTGGTCAAACACTGTACATACCATATCATCTAGACGTACTGGAAATCTGCAATTTAGAAGGTTACATTTTTCTCTTCCAGTTGGTTAGAACCTTAAATCTTGAAACCACATTCACATCAGATGAATGCAAGGACTCCAATTTTGTCAGACCTCTGACCTAAGATGGCACAGTTGGGCATCAAGGGCACCATAGCAGACATGTGACCTCAATGACAATGCTACCTGAAGGCAGAGGTGGGAGTGACAAGACATGCAGGTCTGGAACCGCTCTAAAGCAGCAGGCAGTGAATGTACAACTGCACTTCAAGAGCCCACAATGCAACCCTCCTGCTGACCACCAGAACCTGTGGAATTCTTCAGTTCTGACAGCAGCTCAATGTGAGCTGCATGTCTTTCCTCATGGGAAACAACAGCAATGCTTGACCTACCTGTCCAAAGCGTACATCCAAAGCAGAGTATGGGAAGAGTTGCATTCAAAATACCAGCATCCTCTTAAGAACTTGCACAATATGAACTGAATAACATACAAAAGGCACATCCTAAAATACATCATGCCTAAGAGCTTGCCTTCAAGAAACAACTCCCAGTGCCACTGCACTTCTTGCTGCCAACTAAGGTCAGAGGTTGCTCCTTTGAAAGGTACTCACTTATCCACTGAGGTTGAACTGTGCTAGGGTGGGACAAACAATGCCATGTGAAGTGGTACCCCTGGCAACATGCAAAAGCAAACATCCTCCTTTTCTCAGCAACCAAGTTTTATATCTTGACATTGAGTTTGGGTATTCTGACAAACATAAGACTTTTCCCTCTTGAAGCATAAAATTCACCCAAGATTAGTCTGCATCCAATCCTCCAATATGCTCAGGTCATAGCCATGGAATTCATTTTCTGCTTCCAGCATGTCATAGGATGCTGTTTGGTTTGGAAGTCTTGACAAGGCCTGGAACACCAAGTTTTGCTGGTCTAAATGATGGAACTACTATCTGGTACATAGGTCACATAACAAGTAGAAGACTTTGCTCTGGACCTTAGTTTTCTTTGGACACCCATGGCTTTCAATACCTAGCCTCAGATATACTTTACTGATTTCAGCACAAGCCCCTTACTTGCCAATTTCATCAACACATGGCGGATCCACTCACCAATACGCATACTTGTGTTGATAACAGGAGGCAGCAGAGATTGTGGGTCCCACTTTAGCATGCAATTGAACAAAAAGCACTTGCTCCAGCCCAGCTCCAGCCCAGTCAGGATTGCTTACAAACTCAAAGGACCTGGATCAATTGTTGGATTTGTTGAAGACCTCTTCTATCCACTGCCTGGTGTGTGATGGGTACTCTACAGAGAATAAAGCAGTGGAATCAAGGGACCTGCTATTTGGTGGATTGCATCCTATCTGGGCTCATTGTACACTGCCAGAGATTTCAGGAACTTCAGGATTCAGAAAAGTTCAGACCAACTGCTAGACCTCAATGCAAGGCTCTGAATGCCCAGGAGTTTGACTTGGATGGTGCTAGAATCAGTACAAAATTCTGAAGAAAGTTCCCTTACAAGGGAAATCCTTGTTTGTTGTGATGGGACAACTGACCCTTCTGATCAATATCCCTGGAATTCCACTCCTTGTCATCCACATCAGAGCTTGCCTCAATGCAATGTGTGCCATTTGACTTCTCTTTCAAAGAGCCACCCTTCTTAGCCTTCACCACAGTACAGAACCAGTTGGCGCAGGCTTCCATGCTCTCTGGGCTATGAGCTCAATCCAGGTAGAATGAAAGATGACCAGATGGGTCATGGACCACTTCTGCCTGCCCTGGCCATCTGGTTGATGCAAGACCCTTCAAAAATGAATCTGGCAGACCTTGACGTGCTATTTCCTGCCAGGCACTCATCTCTTTGAGATCCTTACAGAACCCAGTAAATTCAAGGTCTTGAGAAGACAAATTTCTATAAGCATCACTGTTACAGTAGCACATACACGATTCAAACCTGCAAATGCTGAAAGAATGCTCAAGCGATCTGCCATGTACCAGCACACAAGAGCTCTGCAATACATGTCTGATGGGGCTTGGAAAAGTCATTGTCTGCAGTTGATGTATACAATCAGAGGGAGGGCTACAACAAGCCCAACTGATGCAGAGTGCAACAACCAGGGCTGCGTTGATCCGCTGATGCTCCCTTTCCAGAGCAAGCTGCACATTCTCCACACCATAACTCTCTAGTGTTGGTGGAATCTCCATTGATATCTTAGCACACATATTCACCCATTGCAAGGCATGCCAGGTTGATCCTTAGATCATCTACAGCTAATCAATGCTGTTGGGGGCATTGCAGGAAAGCTCCTATGGCTAAACTAACTGCTAGGCAAAGCTGCTGAAGAGGCATACTGACAGCTCTTTGCAATAAAGCTTGCATGGAAATATGAAAGGCAGAGATGCTGAAGAGGCATACCAACAGCTAAATTATTGATGATGAGCTTAAAGAATATCTGCATGTTCATTGGGATAATAGTTAATATGTGTCATCGTTCTCGAAGCCATAAATACTTGGTAACCCATTGCTTGAGTGCTGCATACCACGTCTTAGTTGCACACCAAGGATCTCCAGATATCAAATGCCAATGTGTGGAAATATGGAAATGTGCGTGGGCTAATATACATGCGAACAAGAAAAGCACTGCATTTCTCTTATGAACATGGTTAGGCAAAGGCAAGGTCCTAAAATGAATGGCAAAATGAGGAAATCGCATGAAATGATAACTACCTGAATTTTTTTTTATGACTGGAAATTGGAAAACTATAGACCTGTTTCTACAAATAAAATATCATGACTGATTTACACTAGATTTGTGCTAGACTACTGTTTGTAAATATATTCATGAGCTCGTCTGCTTGCTCTCTCTCTCGCCTGCCAGTCACCATAAGGAAGATCAGGTCTCATGATGTCAGGATTTACAGTGGAATTGTAGGACTCAACAAATCTTTTCACACCCTTAAGCTTCAGTATGCAATTTTTCAAGGGGTCCTTCACATTATACATGAACCAACCTGTGATGATGAAATCTAGATAGAAGTAATATGGACAAATTGCTCTCAATAGTCTTCTTAGAAACAGAAGTAAAGGGAGTAAACATATGGTTCCTCCAAGAGCAGTAGTGCCAATTATGCTCCGTCTGTACATGTCTCGATGAGGTAGGAGCACAAGTCCTGCCATGGCAAAAGCTCCCATTCCAAATGAAATGGACAAAACCACAAAAAAAGATGCCCAATGAACTGCACTGCGAATATGCGCAAGTCTGATGCCTTTACTCGGAATAGCAGCTCCTGCAGCAGCGAAAAACGTGGCTACGGCTAAGTAGAAAGACAAACTGTCAAACACCCAAAACATTTGAATGTCCCACTGATGCTCCATTTCATTGTAACTATCAGTTTGGAAGTAGCTTGATGGGGGTTGTAACCATGCTGCAAATGTCACAGATGCCAGTAGAGACGCACCCACCAGAATTGCACTGGCAGCACTGGCATATGCTTTGTTATCACCATATAACCCAGTCCGTTCAAAGTGTGATTGCAACATGAGCACTAGTTTGTAATCGGCGTCTCGAACTGCAATATCAAACGGCGTAAAACCTCGCTCGTCCTTTTGATCAGCGTCGATAGAATGTGCTCGCAGCAATAAGTCCACTAGTTTATAACTGCCACGCATTACAGCTATGTGGAGTGGAGTTAGTTTCTTGTTGGCCGGAGCGTTTACAACATCTGGGACGTTGTGCTCATCGATGAACTTCAATAGCGCTCTTGTGATTGGAACTGCACGCGACATTTCAGTATTGTTAACTGCCTGGTGAAGAGGTGTGAATCCCAATCTGTTCTTGGCAGTGACGTCTATGATTTTGCCCGTGGTTGGACGCCACTCCAAAAGTTGTTCCACCGTTTTTGTGAATCCCAAAAATGTAGCCAAGTGTAAGGGTGTGTCATTCCAAGATTTCGTGTCTTGAGTGCTTGGCAACCGTCCGTCCCCCATGTTCGTGGCCACAACATCGGGGTCAATATCGGGGCATTTTAGCATCTCTGTGATGATCTCGTCGCGCTGCGCATGAAACGAGTGGGCAGCCAAGTGTAAGGGCGTGTAACCAAATTTGTCCCGGATGTTGATGTCTCTTTGCGAATGGTTCATACAGATGTAATGCACAATCTGCAACTGTCCACTGGAAGCAGCCATATGTAGCGATGTTCTTCGCTCGTGAAATGCAGGTAATGCGTTCTCAATGATATGCTTCCGCCATTCTTGAGGAATCTCATGGTCTGTGGCGTACCTTTCGACGGTTGGTGCCTCGTGATCTCCGGAGATCGCAGACGCATCCGCCTGGAAGTTCACATTACAGTCAGCCAACAGCCTTGTGAAGGTGTAAAGGTCGCCACTTCTGGCTGCTCGCAAAATTTCTCTTGCCTCGTTTGGAGATGGACACCGCGCCATTGCAAAACCGTAATGTCTTCTGGGATCACAGGGAAGCCCCCTCTACATGCTGCAAAAGCTGACCCAAAATTGAAGTTAGCAAAACCCTCTGGTTCTTTACAACTACCAACAAGGCATAAAACATGACAACCTTACAGCTTGTCCCAATGCCCAAAATTTGTCCTTTTAACAGCAACTATTTTGGAATCTTTCTCCCATATGATTCAAGAGTTAGATCAGAGTTTTTTTTTTTTTTTTCTTTCCCCCCTGCTGACAGATTTTGATGTTTCTTTAAACCAAAGAATCTGGAAAAATTGTGGAGTTTCGAATAGTTAAACTATATTTGGAATTTTTTTAACCTGATTCAAACAATGTCTGAATCAGTAGTGAATCTAAAGGCGCGGAGTCTGCATCAAGCCGACACCTTTCGATTCTCCAACTTCTGAGATCAGCCGAGCTGCACATTTTGTTTTCAGTTTTGCACTTTCTGTCATGCCGACAGGTTTAATCTCCTGTAACACATGTATGTACTTAGCCTCTCGCCTTGGATCACTACTGCGAGTTTCTAAGCTTCACTAATGAACTCTTGCGTATGAGTTTGCAGGAGGAACATTTAGGCCCTAGTTAGATGGGTGAAAACCTAAAACGGGACACAATACGATAGCCGACCTAATCAAGCCAGCATCAACAACATTCAAAACGGTTTACTGATTTTGTAAGGAAATCAGCGTCTGACATCTTACTCAGTAAGTTGTCCAGATGCTTATCACATGTGAGCTTGAGCAGCTACACCTGATGAATTTGTAAACTCAATACTGCTCCTGGGCACTACTCAGCATCTCCTGACAGTTTTGGTGGACCTAGGAAATTGATGTAGTTGACGTACAGAGAGTTCAGTCATTTATGAACCTGCTGATAAATTCCTTCAAATTTGCACATCTTGTTGAAAAGTTTACTAGTCGAAAATCTTCCTGCATGGAACTCCTCCTCCTCGTCTACAAAATTGCGGTTCACGGCAATCCATCCATCTCAAGGAGCAATGGAGATGTGAATACCTGCTACTACTTACTGTGAATATGTGTAAAGGCCTGTGATCAGCATTAACTGGACTGCAGGTCGTTTTTCCTTCTACCACGTCCTTCTCCCTTTCTGTAAGAAACACAACCAACACCATGTAAATGAATTTCTGGGTCCCGAGGAAATTCTTGAAATCACACAAGTTCTCGGCATACTCTCAAATCAAAGTCTCTACAAAACTTGGCCCATCTTCTCTGAAACTACTCCACATCAGCTTCCTAGCATTAAATCACTGCATATCTAGGCAGCTTCTTTCATAAGGACCTGAAGATCTTTGTAATAGAAGATAAATATGTCATTTGTATATATGTTGAGAAACACTGCAAGTCTAGATAGTTGTGGATGCCACATAGAATATTATTGATTGCAGATCCATCTAGAAGTACTAATAAAATTGATGATGAATGTCCTGAGGAGCGGACTTGTTCTCACATGACAACATCTGAAACTCCACAACTCACAAGCCTAGGGCACTACTGTATGAACACGTTGATTGAAAAGGTTGTTCAGATAATCTATCCAAACCAGAAAAAAAGAACAATTGTTTTGAAGGATGGAGGAGAGTTCAATTGGAGTTTGGCAATGGTTCCATTGCTCACTCAGCAGACACATGAAAATTATGTCTTCTTGCCAGACAAGGAGGGCTCAGAGAGAGAGCCAGTTTGGGAACGACATTCAGGATCCAATGCTCCTATGCTGCAGCAGCAAACAACATGCCGGTCAGAGTGTAGATCCCGTATGTGCTATGTGACAAAAATGCAATCCGTGACTCCACCTCGGAGCATATTATGCTGCCTAGAATGCGCATGGCCAAGTGAATAGCATCATCATAGCCTAGGCTTCTTTTTGCACACTTCACAAGCAATTTGAAAGCTCCAAAAAAAAAGGCCAAAAGCTTTTTTTTTGCCCATCAAGTATGTATCTTAAGGCAAAAGCAGAATTATGAAAACTCAAATATTTCACCATGCTAAAATATAATCTTCAAAATAATCCTCTAAAAGAAACCAAAGTCTTTCAGAATATCATAACTCTAGAACTAATCTCAAGCTTCGATACAAGCCAAAATATATCATCTTTCAAAAATCCTCATATAAAAATACACCTATTACCTCGTGGCCAAAATCCCTTAAGCTACTACTATATACTCGGCAATGAATTGAAACACAATATCCTTGCCTTGGTAGGCAAGGCCAATAAAATACTATACCTTTCAGTGGATGAGGGGCTAAAATGAACCAGCACCTCCATTGGTACCGTCACCTTCTTGAGGGAGACTTCTTGAGAAAACTGGAGGAAATGTTGAAAATTGGACCATGATTTAGTGTAGGCCTAATGGTCAAATATTCATAATGTTTACAAGAAACCCAAGAAATGTATTTGGGTTTCTAGTTTTGATCATGGTACCATTGTAGGTGATGCTATTTGGTTTATCCAAGTCCTAAATGAGATTAGGAAAACAGTTTTTAATAAGTTGCTAGTGAGTTGTGAATTAAGAAAAGCAATTTTTTTAATTCCTAAAATTTCAATAAAATGTTATTAAGAGTAATTTGCAAGCTTCATTGAAGTTGAAAACTTTGTACATTTTGATGCAAGTGTGATTATGTTGCATAAAGTTGGAGAATATGGATGGAAGGGTTGTGCTTGAAATGTGGTGCAACATGAAAAATTAAAGAATTTTTCATTTGGATTGATTGTAAAAAGCTCAAACTTTTATTTTGTTTTTTGTTAATTTGATATGGTTTGAAGTTCACTTTTTTTAATGAAGGATCAGATTTTTGTCAATTCAACATGTCAAATGCATTTGTTAAAATTGTCCATCATGATGAAATGAAAAATTAAAAAACTAACTTGTCACAAAAAAAATTGTAGCTGAACCCATCAAAATACATCATTGAAATTCTGATTCCTAGGTACCATGTCACCCACATTATCTGTTAAGATAAAAGCATCTAAAATCATCATTGCACCTTAAACTAGCACATCAATTACTCTCCCATAACCATTCAAATGTGCTTATTAATGCATGACTACATCAAGTTTCACTTTTAAATTATTTTTAAAGTGGTTTGAAATAACAATTGAACTTGCTTCAAATATTTTCAAATATGCCCAATTCCGTGGATTATTTTGACACTATTATGACATACCTTTTGAGTGCACAATTTTCATTCTATTTGCGTGACAAATTTAGTGTTGTTTCAAAAGTTCATTATGAGTCCATTCTTTATTTTGAATTCATTTCACATTTTTAAATATGATTTTTATTAATTTATTGCAATATGGATAATTTAAAATTTCATAATGTTGATGTTGAATATGATTTTACATTTTAAGTTCATTTAGAATCCCCAAAAAATACAGTTGTAACAATCCAAATAATCATTTTAGCTATGTTTTTATTTGATAACATTTTGAAATTCAAAGTTCATTTTCAATCAAAGTCAATGTTGATCCAATGGTCAAATGAAAAGGATTGGATAAAATCAATGTACAAAAAATATATAACATACATAAAATCTTATGTTTATGGTTCATGCAACAATATTAAACAAGAACAAACTAAAAAAGAAAGGGGGAATGTTCAACTATAAGATCTCTTCTTTTTTATACATTAGTGGTTTTTTCTTTAAAAAAGAAATTTTTATGCCAAGTTATTGTTTAAAAAGTGCCAAAAACACATTTTCAATGGATTTTTGATAAACAAATTTTTGAATGGACCTAGATTTAGTTTATGTATGTTAATATATATTAATCCCCAAAAAACATTTACCCAAAAATTCCTCTAGTCCAACCTTAATTTTGAAATGTATTTACAATTTTTCATACTTTGTGATAGGTATTATTTTGTCATAATTACATATACCATATGTTCAAAATTTTCAATGTTTGTTGAATTCTTTTTTTAAAAACTTTAGTTGAAGTCTTAACCTAATCAAATATACTTAAAACAAAAAAAATAATAATTTAAAATGTGATGTCCATTTGTTGTTAATAAAAACTAAATGCAAAAAGATTATATAACTTGTGACAATATTTTTTTATGGGCTTAATGTGCTCTCACCCATGGCAAATTACTTGCTTCTTTTCCCCTTACCACCATGTTGGTAACCTCAAATATATGCATCTTACATTTGAAACTATTGTGTTTGTAGTAGGGGAATTTGATTTGCATTTGATAATAAGTTTTCAAATTAGGTTCAATTTATATGGATGGGATAATAAAGATGAAGGTATGGAAAATTTAAATGCTTTGTAAACAACATTAAAACATTATGATTTCAAACTCAACTTAATACATCTTGAATGATCTTGGCATGGCCCTTTTTTAAATCATGGCTGAATTTAAGCAATGACAATATGCATTGAATTTCTTATACAATTAAGGACACATTCCATTTGATAAAAAATCAAAAATCAAAAAGTTTGATATTGCATGTTATCAACTTGTTTTGACCTAGCTTTAAAATGATCTAAATGTGATTTTTTAAAACTTTGTAAATGACTTGTGCAAAGCAACCTCATAACATTGGTGTACACTAATATTAAACATATCAATATAACATCAATTTCCTTGCCAATTATTTTTTGATCTCACTTTACATTAGAATTGTTCACTCGTTGCTAAATTCACCTAAAGACCAATCTCAATTTTCTTATTTCAGAATGTAAACAAAAACACGACATTTAAAACATGACCAAAACTATTTGCAAACCTTGAAGTCTTTTTTTCAACCTCACTTGTGTTCTTAGGAATTGGGTCCTTATAATTTTATTTTTCTTGTTAAATGTATGTTTGTAGTTACTTTTGCCAATGGGTGTAAGCACAGATAAAAAAGTTGTCTCATGTAACTAGTGTTTTAATTTGTGTTTACAAAACATTGTGAAAAAACATTATTTCAACACTATTTGAACAATTTCATTGTTGCCGCATCAACCAGTTAAGATTGCTCAAATAATGTTTAAATGTTCATTTTGGTTCTTATTATTTTGTTTCAACCCCAAATTATTATTATTTTTGTATTATGAAGGATCATTGGACCTTCCTAACATTTTTTATTTACATATGATGTTTTTTTCGCCTTTGCAAGATCCTTTTCAATGATTTAACATGTGTTTCCAAACCAATAAACCATGTATTTACAGTAATTTCTTTTGGACTACACAACTACTAGAAGAAATATTGTCCATTCTAACCCTATGTTTGCAACTAATGTGTGACTAATGTCCAAATCAACCCATTTTGCAACTACACCTATAATAATCATGTGTCATCATAATTGCAATTGCAAGCTAATAGTTGCATATGTGAATACATTGCGATGATTCCTTGGATTTTGGTTGTACATGCAAGTATAATCTATGACTACTAAAAGTTTTAATGAAAAGATTGATGAAAAAAATGAACATATGCCATGCATTATTAGTGGATGCCATTGATGGTTGACAACCAAGTTATTTTTTGCAATTATATTTTCTACCAACTATACATAGATGACTAGCATTAGAAGAAACCTTATCTTTTGTAACTAATTAATTTGCGACTATATGAAATGAATTGTCATATGCAATCTTTTGTTGTTTTGCAATTATTTATGAACTTTGACATTTTTGTGAACATATTGTGACTAATGGTTTTTTCATCCTTCCAATACAAGGAATTATCACAATGCCAAAATCCCCAATCCATAACTCTATCCATGACTAGGTTGCTAGATGTTTAGGACATCCATGACTACATGATTATGTAGTTGAATAGGACACATCATATTTTAAAATGTCTTTTGTGATTATAGTCATGAAAGACAATGTTTTTTACCACTATGATTTTTGTGACTATTGGTATAAATGAAATTAAAATTCCTGCAGAATATTTCACACTATTGTAACAACATATTTGCATTTCACATGCATATGTTCATTATTCTTGTCTTAAGTCTCAACAAACTTAACACTACCATTCATTAAAACATCAAATTGATGGTTATTACATATAACCAAAATTTGTTCTTCAAAATAAATTTTAAAAATTCCAAAAACAAGATTACAATTCATTTCGTCATGATTAAATACTACAAAAAGTTCACACAAAAGATGAATATAAAATTCACTATAGAATTATGTGTTTTTTTGTATTACTAAAAACATGAATCCAAATTACAACATAATCCCATGTTTTGTTGAAAAAAATCCAAAACAACACTTAAAATTTGTGTTATATCAAAACAGAGTTTGTGGTTTTCTCCTATAAGTACTTATAGCTCTTCCTACTCTTTTCCAAAAACTCCATGTCTCATCTTCCCCTTTTTTTTTCCAAAACTCTCACCTTTTGAACTATCCCAAGTCACATCATGATCAAAACAACAAAAATTCAAAATTCAAACTAACAAAGTTCCTTGATCAATCCCTATCATAACTGCCTCGTTCATCCAAAATCACATACTCATCATATCCCCTTAACAACTATAAAAATGAAAGACATCAAAAATATATATCTCTAACTTAGGCTAAGTGAGGCTAGGGTTTATTAGGTTAAAAACCTAACCTACATGCTAAAAATGTAATTGTTAGCCTACCTAGCAATGTAAGCTAACCTATTTAACTAGCAACCTATGTTAGGCTAAGTATTTAAGCTAAACTAAGAAGCTAGTTTATGCTAATAACCTAACTTAATTTAATTAGCCTTATAAGACTAGGTTGCACTTGAGGGATGAAGTTTTTAACCACTACAACACTTTTTTACATGATAAAAGTTGTGACAATATTATCCTTAAAAAAATAATTTAATTTACTTAAATAACTTAACCTACCTACTTACCTAAGGTACCTACCTAGTAACATATAACCTACTTAGTAATTTAATAAGTACCTTGGTAAGTTTGGTCACCTAGCTAAAGTAAGTACCTAACTAGTAGATAGTATGTACCAAGGTGGGTAAATAACTAATATGTACCAAGGTACATACTTACCTTGGTACCTTCTAATAGCTAATTAATAACTAGGTAAATAGTACCTAAGTTAGGTATGTATTTGGTAGGTACCTACCTTGTAGCCATGTAGTCATAATTTAATCACAATGTAATTGCAAAGACGACTAAAAGTATATGACGAAGGACATATGACTACAAGACTAAATTAAGATAGTCACAAATGTCCAAATCATGAACTTATACACATTTGGCATTGTCTACAAAAAAAATTTCATCCAAAACAACCATGTATGTCCCATTAGTTGTAATAATAACCAACATTTGGTAACCATTATGATGTGGACCTATCCTTTAAAGGGTTATTAAAAGCACATTCAACAATGGATTTTATCATTAAATTGGAGGAAGAATAACAATATAATGGGGTGCAATCACAATCCAATGAACCAAAACGGGCATCAAATCACAAACAAAACTACTCAAAATTAGAAAAATATTTATGTTTTGTTATTTAGAACCATGACAATCATGGTAGTTTGTTGTTTGTTCATTCATATGAATGTCAAGAAATTCAAACCAAAAATCCATTTGATGAAATTTAAGGTTTAGGATTTTATTTAAAACGTTTGAAAATGAATAGTTATTGGGTCAAAAGGGAGTCAATTTTACAAAGGACTATCAAAAGGACTCATATAATAAAATCATTTTGATGGGAAAATAATTAAGAAGATAATAACAAATTAACCGCATCCAAAAACAACTCCTACCCTAAAAAACTATGGAATTTTAAGACTTTAAACATTCAAAGACTTTTTCAGATTTGATCTATTTTTTTAAAAAGTTCAATAGTCCTTTATCACATATATGTACATAACATGTTAAGAAAAGTTGTAGCATATTACACATGAAAACAAAAATCTAGAAAATGAATTTTTGGTTATGATTTGAAATTGTTATCATTTAAAAAAAGGGAACATAAAATTTACAAGGAATTTGCATGCTTTCAAATTTTCATATGTATTAAAAATGATATACAAAAAAACATGTCATGTATTGGGACAATTATAAACATTTGTTTTTAGGCAAAAAAGATATGCAATCCTTGTGTAAAGTAATGTCGTTGGGTCATTGCATCTTGTTTACACCCAATGATGGGAAAATTGACTAAAGTGGCGTTAAAATTTTGTGTTAAATACCACACTCTTCTACAAAGATGGTGTAAGTAGCCCCTTGTATTTAATTTGTTAACCATAATGATTGGCCTAGGTGCCAATATTTAAATGGTATCACAATAAAATATTTTTCAAAATTTATGTTTATGGGTGTGGTGGAGAAACATTTATTTATATGTTGGATAGTGACCCCAACTTGAATTAAAGGCATTATTAAAGATGTTTTAAGTTATTTTTAAAATATATAAAAGGTAAATTTATAGGTCTATTAAAGGTATGATATTATATTATGGGTTATTAAAGGTATTATAAATATATTTGTCATGGACATTAAGCATTAAAATATTTTTAAAAAAATAATATCCAAGGAATACACTTGTAATTTTCCAATAGATTTAATTAATGGAAGCTTTAGAAAACAAATTTAGAAAAATAGTTGATAAAAGGGTGAAAATGTGGCCCCTAAACATTATCGTCTTCAAGAACGTAATGTTGAAGGAAGAAGTTCAGCTTATTGTGACTTCTAATAAAAATTACTATCATTTACTAATTTTTACTACAACTATTCACACTATGAGAAAAATGGGTGTTTTACAACTAGCTTAGCAACTCGATTTTTGAGTTGCACCAAAGATTTGCAACTTATTGTATTTATACATTGCGAATGCTAATGGACAAGTTGCATGAATTGCAACTCACCATATATACAGTGCAACTCATTCCAATTCAATTGCAATTTTATCAAAACAACTCATTTTCAACTATTATGCAATTTCATTATAAATGCACCCATGATGTCATGTTGACATCATTAGTTATCATCAATCCATTGAAATTTGGTATGTGGCATTATGAAAAATTTTGGACATAAAAATTATTATTATTTGAAATATTGATCCATCATCCATTATGATTGTTAATGATGGTCCGAAATTGTGACATGTCACACAATAAAAAAAGTTGTCACATGGCATATAAATAAATACTTATTTTAATAACTAAATAGGTCATACATAACCATAGATGGGTAGCTTGGTAAGTCTTAAGACCCAAATACCTATGTACCTACCTAAAATACCTACATACTTACCTATTTACATAGGTAGGTAAAAAAAAAGACCTATTTACTTACCATAGGTTAGTAGGTAGGAAAGTATAAGATCAAGTGACCTAAAAAATAGCCATGAAAATATTATTTTCTATTTTATGTTTTTCTTGTGAATTTAAGCTTTTTTGAATTCATCCCAAAATGGCACATGTATTCTAATGTGAAAACATAAGAGAACATGTTTTCTTTATATAGTTTGTAACATGAAATTCAAAAAAAAACATATGGGTTAAATTTTTTAGTTGTTCTTTAATTGCAAATTGAGTTATAACTATAAAAAAAAATTCCACGTGTTTTGTGCTTGTTTTTCATTACATAAGTTATACAATTAAATTAATGATTTAAATCATTTATTTGAATCAATTAACCAATGAGCTAGTTATTTAAATTAATTAATTAAATTCATAAATTATGATAATTAATGTTACATAATTAATTATTTTAATTTATTTGTTAGTTATTTCAAATAATTTATTACTAAATATTAAATATGAATTGGGTGTAAAACATCAATGTATAAATAGGCATATCCATATGTACATCAAATTGAATTTTTAATACAATATACACATTGCTTTTAGTTCACATCTAAATTAATTATATGTATCCAAATAATTAATTAGTTAATGAATATAGATAATTAATGATTTGGTAATTTTTAATGAATTAATAATTATCTTAGATAATCGATCTAATTCATTATGAAGTATGCCCAATTTAGAAAAATATTTATCTTATTATTATTGAATAAGTAATTAGTTTGTTAGTTAATGTAAAATTATTTATATTAATTAAAATTATTTATTCATATTAATAGTCAATTATTTAATATAATCAATAAGTTCACAATAAGTAAGTGTATTGGACATAGTTAATATTTAATAATCAAATTATTGATACAATAAATTTTTTTATAAAACATTACATATGAATATTTATCCTTATTAAGTTATAAACAGTTACACTTTAGTCATAACATAATTGAACAATAATACTTTAACAATGGTGTACTAATGGCCCTACTAATTATATAAATGGGAATCATATTCAAAAACTAGTTGCAAATGTATTCCATAATGGGTGGTGGAAATGTGAACACACAACATGATTGCATATATGTACATTGTATACTAATTATAACATAGTTGATGTTTTAGTGGCATATTTATAACAATTTTAAAGTAATTATCACATGCAATGCAACTCTTGAAAACTCAAACATGGTTGATTACATATGTATGTACGATGTGTATAAATTATTGTATAAAAAACCCAATTTCAACTCACAACTATATAACAAATAACTAATTTTTTGATGTAACAATTTATTTATTAATACCTTGTCTTTTCAAAGGGATAGTTGCACAATAGTTATATATGAGTTGTTCTTAAAACTTTAGTTGCAAGGTAGTGTGGTTTCGACGAACGTGATTTTTCATAGTGTCAAATAATAATAAAGACCTTATGCAAAGCGAAAAAAAGAAAAAAGCTAGGGTCTATTATTTAAAAGACAATTTTAATTATAGGTCATTTTAGTAATGTACGAAGAAAAAGGCATAGAAAGCAAGCAAAAAAGATAAGAAGAACTAGGAAACTTTTACTTTGCAAACCTCTACAATACCTTTAGTGCATCAAAATGGTGTCCAATGGGTTTGCAAGTCTTCTAAAGTTGTTGTCCAACCCTCACAACACATGTAGACCTTCTAGGAACACTACCTACTGTTTATAATCCTCCAAAAAGCCTTCTTTAAGCTACCTAGGGTCTACAACCACAACCAACCTTCTTGACTACTACTTACCATCTACAACAATCTCATGTACCTTACAAATTTCAACCTCCAAGTAATCTCCTTTTCTTGTTGCCATATATTAGTTGATACCTTCCTATGGTAGCAAGTGATTTCCTACTCCAAAAACTAAAACCTCACATACATTCTTATCAATTTTTGTAAAAGAAATGTAAAATTATTATACAAAATGTACCAACACATTATGTAAACCTAACTCCCTTCATTTTTAATGAAATAATCTCACACAAAGCACACTAAGGTTCTTCAACCATTTTCCATTGAAAATCACACAAGTACAATACAATTCCAAACTACTCTCCTCTCTGTAGTATTACACAACACAACTTCCAAAAGAGAACTTTCAACTCTAACTTCAAAACTACAACCCATTGAATGCCTTAAAATCCCTTCCAAATCCTCCTCTAATCCTTCTTCTCCACAAAACCACACAAAGCTCACATTGACCTTGTGAAAATAGGTCCTTATCTTAATCCTTCCTAGAAATCTCTTGGGTGATTGGCTGGATTACACCCAACCGCTCATTAGCATGAACTACTTAATCTCACTAGTTTCACCCCTTTGGTAAAGGATAGTAAGCCTACCATTAGGATTTAGTTGGATACTCAGATGCCAATGGCATTAACTAATCTAGAGACTTTTACCTTTTAACCGAAGCTTATAGAAGATGTAGTTAATGAAAATCCTTTAAAAAGGTAGTTGATATTTTTTTTAAAAATATGTAATTGATGAAAGCCTTTTTTTAAATATTTAATAAAATATTGTAGAAAGTTTTGTTGGCATAACAAATTAAAAGGTTGAATTTCTAAAAGGTTCCATGGGATAATAAAGGTCTTAAGGTTAGCATTTGTCAATCTTGTCAACACAAGTTATAGTCCTTAGATTTTTATTTAATCTCATGCCTAGTTAATTGCATCATGCTTTATTCAAATAATAAAGTTTCATAGTTTTTGTTTGTTGTTGAATTCCTTGTTTTATCAAGTTCATATATAGTTTCCTCCTTATATATTTGTCTTGTCTTTGATAATATCTAAAAGGTATATCCACATCACTAGAAACACAACAAATGTAACTAATGTTTGGTTTTTCATGTTTCAAAGTGATAATTTAATTTGTTGCTAAAATTTTTGGATTTATTTATATAACAACATTCATAACCTATCATGGGGACATGTGAATAAATTTGAAATTAATCTAATGAATAAAAAATATGCAAAAGTTTAAAAACATTGTAACCCATGGTTTTAAACCCAAAAAAAATGTTTAACAACTTGAAAATATTTGAAAATGAATTATTTTTGATAATTTTTTATTACAAACCTTAACATAATACTATTCAAAGAAATTAAATAATTTTAAATATAATTTTAAGGATTATTTTTCGAAATATTTTAAGAATAAGTAATCAAATGAGCAACCCAGAAGTGGTGGATGTGGTTTAATTACAAATGATCATTTTAACAATCACACTCCCAAACTTTAAAGCTTCATAACTAAACTAAACCTACTGAATTAAATATTTAAAAAAATCAAATATATTACCATAAAGGTACCTTTAAAAAAAAATTCTCAAAAAAAAAATCAAAACATGTTTTAAACTTGTGTTCTTAACCAAAAAGTTCAAAGAAAGGAAAACATGTTACATTTTTGAAATTTTTTCTAAATGTAATGATTAGAACATCAAAAGACAAAATGAAATATCATTAAATTTTAATAATGTATGCAACTTGTAAATATTGAATTCATCAAATTCTAATCAAAAACCTTGTTTAAATGTTTTCATTATTTTTTAAAAGTTCAATGGGTTCAATAAAATGAAGGTTTGATGTTCCTAGTAGTGTCACCCAAAGATGTTTTTGCCCACCTTCCTTACCTACCCACTTATTACCTAGCTATTTTTTGAAGTACCTAAGTAACAAATGTAACAAATTAAACTTTGGTAGTCCAAATGAAAGACTTTCATTCTAAAAATGTTTTGGAATCCTTCATCCGTGATTGGTTTATATTCTAACAAGACATTCAAATTTTGTTCAATTATTTTTTACCGACCTTTTTTTCCACTTATTGGTTGAAGGACTAATATATCTATATTCACGTTTCATTGTTAAACATCTCAAAACATTCATTTTGCTTTAAAACATAAGAGCACATGACAAGACTATGTCATGGTTCTTGATGTGGTAGGTTAACCGTGAATACACCAATGGTACACGAAGCCTAAGTGAATCCTTCAATTCATCATTCATCATATACTTTGCATCCAATGATTTGGTAATGGAAATTGTGTGAATTCATTCTTTTTAAATTCATAATTTTGCACATAGATGTTGTGCATTTAAAAGATTTTTTGAAGCATGGGTGTTTTCATGTTAAGGAGTTTCACACATGATTTTTTTCAATACATTTTAAAGACTTTTAAAAAGTTCTATTGAATTTTGAAGCATAATTAAAACCATATGCTGATTTTTTAGAAGTATAACTATAATAAATGATGTTGATTCTATAAGTTCCAATCAAAAAAATCATGTCAATTGTGAGAAATGAAATCTTTATGGAGCCCTTTTTTGATTATGATGAAAGTCTATTTATTTATAAAAGATTCTACAACTATCAATTTATGACATGTAACAATACAAAATTTATCAATTATTAATTGTTGGCATGTACACAAATGACCTAGTATTTCATTTTTGTAATATTTTCATAATTGATCAAAAATTTAGAGCTCTTTTGGTTCTTAGTCCAACAAAATGGTGTGTTTTTTACATCTTAAGTGACATTCTTTAACATGAAAGCAATCACATATATAAATAGGATGAAAACATTTCATCCACTTTCATGTTGGATGAAAATTTACTTATACATGCTTCAAACATGTTTTAAATGCATGACATCCATATGCAAAAGCTACAAACCTATGAATTAATTGACAACAAAATCAAAGTCATGAATCCAATGCATGATGATTCTTGTAACCAACAAATTGACCTGATACAATTGGAATTAAGAATGCAAAAAAGCATCAATCTAAGAAAGAGATTACTAAAATTGAGAATGTAAAAAAAGATAAAATACTTGTGAATACTAGACTTGAGAATGCATAAAAATAACATTCCAAAAAAATGAATATTGAACTAAAAAATGCCCAAAAAAACCACCGACAAAAATAATCCAAGAGAATGAATATTGGCATTGAAAATGCAGGAAAACAACAATTCAAGATATTGGAATATTTGAATTGAAAATGCACCCAAGAAAAAGAAAAAGAAAAAAACACACCCACATCAATGAATATGCAAAAATTTGAAGATGATGAAGCAAGATTAAAGAAGAATGCAAAATTAGTACGACCTTACTTAAGCAAAAACAATGTTGATCTCAACCTTCTTTTCTTTTGCAAACTTCTTCCTCCTCGTTAATCTTGACTTGACAAGAAGCGACCACAAGCTATGCACATGCGATGCTTGCCACTTTGGCAATGCCCAAGCACACTACTTGTTAGGGATCCAAATCTTTGAATATGTTTTAAGTGGTAACCCAATAACCTTATAAATGCCTCATGAAGATGAAAGAATAAAGCTTTCCACAAAGTCTTGCATTTCTTTGCATATGTATAGATTGGAAAGGGAAAACAAAGAGAGCTACAAAGACATTGAGAAAAAGATAATGAAACATGAAAAGACTTAGGAAAGAATAGGAGGTAGAGGGAAAAAGGTAGGCACAAAAGGGTCATATGTAGGCTTTTCTATAGGTCCAAACAACTACTAGGTAGGTTTGTAAGTAGGTATGAATGACATATATAAACATACACAACTATTTTTATTACATAAATTTAAAAAGATAATTAAATATAATTAAATGTAAAAACCCATTGGAATTTCCCCAAGTCTATAGATATTGTTGTCATGAAGTTCTCACCATAGCACAAGTAATTTAATAATTCATGTGTTATATCAAAGGGAATAATAACACCATCATTAGACCAAAGGGGTTGAAGACTTGACATTAAAAACTCTTGAAAAAATTGCATGTACAAGTTAGAGTTGGAACGTTACTTTTAAAATACAAAATATATTACATTTAAAGTCCAATCCAGATTCCATATTGAAATATAAAATAAATACCCATATATGATATATCTTGGATTTCCTAGGAATATTGCATTCCAAAGGAAATAATTAAATAAGTAAGTAAATAAATAGTGATGAATGGGGGTGGGTATTCCAGGTGCCCTAATTGGCACGTGGCTCCACCTGATTGGGTATACACGATTATCGTTGCCCGAAACACGGGAGACGATGGCCATAGGTACCTCGTTGCGTGTTATCGTGACTGACCAATCACGGGAACGGGCTGGGACTCTCGCACCAGCCCCGCCCGGCCCTAGATTTGGTAAGGCTGGGGATAAGGGTGTGGGAGTGGGGTGGAGCGCTGCTGCTGCTGCTGCCGCTGCTGTCAGTCAGTCCAGTCCTTTGCGCCATCGCCAGTCCTTTGCAAGTGCCATCGCGCTTTTCTGTAATAACTCGAGTGTCTCTGTCTCTGTCTCTGTCTCTCTCAGATCACCTTTCTGAATTCTGCAGCCATGGCATGTACTTCAGCAGCAGCAGCAGCCACTTCTTCTTCTTCTTCTTCTTCTCCTCTGAGCCAATTGCAGCTTCAGTCGCATTTCCATGGACAACAGAGTGGTCTGGCGAGTAGTGGTACGCATGCGGAGAGTCTAAGAACGTTGACGATGCGTGTGAATGGTCATTGTTGTAGCAGTGGCGGGAGAGGAGGAGGATTCGGACTGGGACGGCGGCGTGCGTTTGTGGTCACTTGTAAGGTGGCACCGGTGAAGAAGACAGTGGTGATTGGCTTGGCGGCTGATTCTGGTTGCGGGAAGAGTACGTTCATGCGGAGGTTGACGAGCATTTTTGGAGGTGCGGCTACACCGCCGAGGGGAGGGAATCCCGATTCCAATACTCTAATTAGCGATACTACCACGGTCATCTGCTTGGATGACTACCACTCGCTGGATAGATATGGACGCAAGGAGAAGGCAGTGACCGCTTTGGATCCCAGAGCCAACAATTTCGATCTCATGTACGAGCAGGTGAAGGCACTCAAGGAAGGCAAATCCGTCGAGAAACCGATTTACAACCATGTGTCTGGTCTCCTGGATCCGCCTGAGACTATCCTTCCTCCCAAGATTCTCGTCATCGAGGGGCTTCATCCCATGTGAGTGCCAGCATCCTTGATTCTCCTCGCCATGGTGACTTTTTTTTTCCAAATTTTACATGCGGAGTCCTGTTAGATTGTCGAACCTTAAAAGAATTACGGCATTTGTGAAAATGTTATCCTCTGTATCTATTGCGCTCCAAAGCTCGCTCGAAAGACTTCGAATTCTTGCAAGGTGATTACAATTGAGGAGATTCATAACAGGATCAAAACTCCAGCAACTGCAATACTGCCATCTGCCGGATGCGGTATGATCCGTTGAAGTCATAATGCAAAAAGACTTCAGCAATTAGCCTGCCGTCGCAGGTCTGAAATCTATTTTCAGGGCTTGACCGTCCATCATCATGGCCGCGTATTTCAGTTTACGTTATTGTGATATCAAGTCTCTGCGGTTGTCTTATTATCGTGCCCTCCTGTTGCTGCTACGAATTTGCTAATGTTGTTCTACTTTCGGTCCAATCATGTGAAATAATGGACGCCGTGTTGATGTTGGACAGGTACGACGAGAGAGTGAGGTCTCTACTCGATTTCAGCATCTATTTGGACATCAGTGACGATGTCAAATTTGCTTGGAAAATCCAGGTTTGACAAGCTTCCCCAATTCTACCTTATAGCAGTTGAGCACCTCCTTGTCCAAAGAGTTCCACAGAGTTCCAGTCCTTCAGACTTCTTTCCTTAGCAACCGTCTAAATTATCTGACAGGCCATCCCTTCTAGGGGTTGTGGAGCATGAAGCAGAGAGTCTGTCTTTGGCCTGGGTATTTGGATGACAAAAGTGCCCGCTTAAAGTGTCATGATCATATCCTCCAATTGCTAGTATATTCAGCCTTGTAGTTTCTCAGGTGCAAATTATGCTGTTTATCTGCATTTTCTGTGAATACAATCATAACACACATGTTGGATGCATATATCTCAGCGTGATATGGCTGAGCGAGGACACAGCCTGGAGAGCATTAAGGCAAGCATTAGGGCCCGGAAGCCTGATTTTGATGCCTACATTGGTATGCAGTCAATGTGCTTTGTCCCATATTTACTGCCTGCTCAGTGCTTACATGCTGGGATCATTGAAAATCAGACTCAGGTTTTGGGCATATTTTCAGTGCCAGGCTATCACCGGCAGAAATGTGCATAGTTCATGCATTTGTGTTATGTGTACAGATCCACAGAAGCAGTATGCAGATGCTGTGATTCAAGTGTTGCCAACCCAGTTGATCCCAGATGATAATGAGGGTAAAGTGCTGCGTGTGCGCATGGTGATGAAGGAGGGTGTAAAATACTTTGAGCCTGTATATCTCTTTGATGAAGGTTCAACCATTAATTGGATTCCTTGCGGTCGCAAACTCACATGCTCTTATCCAGGCATCAAGTTCTTTTATGGACCAGATACGTACTATGGCAATGAGGTACTGCGTAACCTGGTTCTACATGATTGTTACATTTGAACTCTCATTTGTTTTTCTTTGCATGGAGATGCAAAGACTGTAGTAGCAGTTGGAAACAGCATTTCTAATTTGGAACAACCCAGGGAAAAGCAGAAAGTTCTGCCCTGTGAGCAGCTCAGATGAGTGGCTTCGTGCAGAATTAGGCACTGCTAAGTTTCAGAATCTGGAGAGTCTGAATGTCAGATGGGCGAGCTATTTACAAGTGACATGTCTGGCATGGTGTTGAGCAGGTATCTGTGCTGGAGATGGATGGCCAGTTTGATAAGCTCGATGAGTTGATATATGTGGAAAGTCATCTCAGCAACATCTCCACTAGGTTCTATGGAGAAATCACTCAACAGATGCTGAAGCATGGTGATTTCCCTGGAAGCAACAATGGCACTGGGTTGTTTCAAACAATTGCTGGGCTTAAGATCAGGAATGTATATGAGAGGATTCTTGCAGATGGGCCTTCTGTATTGAATAGAGCCAAGATCTAGAAGTCTTCCACTACTTGTATCATCGATTGTATGGCCTGTCCTGTCCTCCACAATAGAGGTTTTACCTGAGGCTGGATGAGTTTTGTAGGTCTATTTTGTGACTAGTGTTTCTCCATTTTCAAAGTAGATATGTAGTTTGTTTGTGCAGTTATAATAGCAAAGCCAACAAATTCAGCAAGTTCTTGTCATCCAAGTATTGTTTTTTCCTTATGACCAATCTGCACTGATTTTTAAGACCATACAGACTTGGGATACATCAACTGCTTTGTGTGCCATGTGTACCAGTGGAGAACACCTCAATATTGCAAACACGCAACTGTTGGGATCAAAAGTCAGTGTAAGTACCCAACTGAACTTGAGACATGAACTTGAAAGTATTTTGACAGTTGTTCAGCTGGTACTGTCACAGATCTGTCTGCTAGTGATGTCATGTTTCAATCAAGTTTTGTGATCTAACCTTCGGTCCAAGCAAGAAGAAAGTTGCTTGCATTGGGCTGTTCAAGGGGATAACTACAGGTAGGGGGGAATCCCTTGGTTCACATGTAAGTAGTTCATCCATGTGAATTACATTCCCAAGTCCATATAGATGAACTGGGCTTGTTCACCATTGTCCTACGGTTCAGACATATGGGGGAGGTCTGGTCTTTCCCTTGAAGTTCCATCTTGTACTCCACTTTTTATCTCATCCCTTCACGGCTCTTTGCTCCTATAGCAACTCTTTCTCTATGTGAATGATGAGCTCTTAATGTGAAAGTTGGATCTCTTAGGCATTGATGCATGTGATGGAAATGAATGGAGGGGAATTAATCAGTTTTGTTTTTGGAGGTGAAGTGAATCTTTTCCATGGTTCCATTTTCAACACAATATGCAAGCTTGCTGATTGTGAAAGTAATGTTCCTCATAGGTTTGGTGGAGCACAATGTGGAACTTAGATTTCATGGTCCCATTTTCAACATGATCTGTGAGCTTTCTGTTTTCTGCCTCATGGGTTTGGTGGAGCTCAATTCTCAAGACACTTTTTAGTTCAAATGTGAGACAAATATATTCAATGAAGTAGGAAAACGGACTATCCTGCAGATTTACAAAGCTAGTGCATAAATTGTCATGAGTCTGTTTTTTCACAACAGGTTTCTTCTCTTGACTTTGAGCACTTGCACTGAGTTCTCTATTGGCAAAAGCAGCAGAAATGTATGATACTAGCATGTCATAGCTTGTGGCATTCCCAGGGTCCAATTCAAACAACTTGTTCAGCATTCAAGGGAGCTTTCAAGGTACAGACAAACAAAGCATTAGATGGGGTTGAAAGATGATAATATAACTGAGTGTTCAAACCAATGTTATTTGGGAAATTTTTGATAACTTTGCACATTTACCATATCAGAAGATAATGATGGGCATGATAGAAGCAAGAGAAGACAGTCATTTTCTTAATGCCCAGTGGGTGAGTAACATTGCAAAAGCTTGAATGCGAAATACATCATCAAAATATGACAATAGTTGAAGCTGGTAAGACTTATGGGAGTCTCTTTGACCCTTCTTCACTAGGGCTTAGGGAAAGCTTGAGTGCAAAGCCAGAGCTGGCAGTTTGACACTCCCCAAATCTAGTGTAAATGAGAGCCTCTTCCCAACTTAGGAAGCCTTAGATACCAACTTGGGTACAAACTTGTTTTGGTGGAGAATCACTGTAGACTATATACTAGTCTCAAGGCACTTTGGGCTCTTATATCTACTAAGTTGTTGTGATTGCAATCTCACACTTCAGAATGTGACAAATAATAAGGTTGAGACTTATATGAAAAACTTTATATGGGAAAAACTTTGATACAAACTGAAAGCTAATTAGTGTGAGAGTAGTGTGATAGTCTCATGTCTCCTCCCCTTCAGTGGTAAAATTTAATATGTTAAAAAAAGAAAACTTTGTCTCCACTCTTTGTTGTCTTGCTTGGAATTTTCCTTACATGGTGAAGAGCGACTAAGTTGCGTATTATTGATAAAATAAATGTCTCTTCTCTTTGTTTTGTTTCTTGCCCTACATGGTGAACAATTAATTCATTCAGTCGGTTACACTTAATTGACAAACCCAGAGATATTGTGATGACAGCAAGGTAATGAAAAGCGACTGAAATCTTTGCTGCATTAACAGTCAATGTCCATTTCAGAATTGCAACTCTTGTGAACATTACAATTAGTTATTGTTGTGGAACGTTTACAACACTTTCAATGAAAAATTCCAAGCAGCAACATTGTAAGGAACTTTAGAAGGAACATATGTTCTCATAATTGAATGATGACTAAGTGTCATCTTCCAGCGATTGAAGGGTTTCCTTAAGATATACAGCCTTCATAGGTCTGCATTTTTGGCAATGCTTGAGCTATGGAGCGATGAGACAACTGTGATAAGAGCTATCACATTTTCATGGCAAGATGTAATGAAAAGTTGTCAGGGGCAGAATTTGTGTGATCAGTGTGGCCTAATGGAAAGAGACCCTTATTAGTCATTGGATAAGTAATACAAAACTAAATCTTTTCCCATTTGTTTGCTGTAAGCCTGCCAAACTTTATTAGAATTTTAAAAAGCACTAGAAAAAAACAAAGGAAGAATTGGAAATAGATAAATAAAATACTCATGTGAATTCTTTACTTGAATAACAAAGTGCCTAATTAATTAATTAATTAATGCAAATTGTAATTAAGCTACCAACAACAATTAATAACAGATTAGAATTTAGAAATGAAAATGGGAGGTGGGTCTCCAAGCCAGTCTAAGGGGTGGAAGTTTTTTGTCATCCATGCAGCTTTGAATAGCTAGAGAGAGAGAGGGAGAGAGAGAGGGAGAGAGAGAGAGTAAAATCTTTAATAGGTATGTCAGATCACTGGACAGCAAGCTGCAATTTAATAAGGTAAAAGGCTAAGCCTCATGGATGAGATAACATGATATTTAGATTAATTTTGGATGTTTTTCATCCATGAAAAGCTCCTCTTCAGTTGGTAATGTAGTTGAAACCCGGGGTCTACCTACCGACCCAGGGTCGACCGGATTTCCTTGTAACCGTTGCACGACTCTACTGACCGTTGCTGCGTAAAGACTGCGCACGCCGCCGCCATCGCCGCTGCGTCGTTGAAGCTTTCTATCAATTCTCAACCCAATTTCCCTTGCTTTTGCGCTCTTCTTGTCTCTCGCTGTCTGTGGTTTTGTGCTTTGCTTCCTCTTATTTGTGTCTGTGGCTTTTACCCATTCCAGAACTTGTCAGAGAACAATAATCATTCCGGTCTTCTTCTTGTTTTGTTTTGTTTCGTTTTGGTTTTTTGCTCAGTTGTTGTTTCCAGATTGACAAGCTGCACCCAGGATTCCTAGAACAAGATATGCTGCATTGTGAACCCATACTGAGTGGATTGATGTTTGTGTTGGCTCTATCTGAATCAAGAGCTGCTTCATCGAATTTTGGATTCGGAGCTGGAACTTTGTGAGCAGCTTCGGAGTGTTTTCGAGAATTGGCGGTGGTTGTTTTCGGGATCCGTTGTGTTTGTGTGTTTGTGTGTGTTGTGGTGGGTGGCGGGTACTGGTTGTGGTGATGGGTATTAGTAATGTGCAGCATGTAAGCAAGGCGGCAGCCGAGAGGCTGACTGCCAAGTTCGGCGACCTGTGTGACCCGCATGAACTCATGAAGCACCAGTCGCGGAGGATGCGAATCTCCCAGCTGGCTTCCAAGTCCCGGCAGGCCACCAAAACCATTCGCCAAATGCGTCTCCGGGAGAAAACATTCGACGAGGTGAGTACTCGCCCGCTGGGATTCTCTAGACCTGATTCAGTTCGATGAGCTCGATCTCTCTCCATGTCTCTGCTTGTTGGATTTTCATTGCGCTCCTGGGTCTGTAGCAGGTCAAGTTTTCTTCCACGGATGAAGAGGCCTTTGTGATGTCTCTCATCCCATTGCGAGCTGAGGCTGCGCTCATCAAGCTGAGGAGGTCGCAGAGCTTAAAGATGCCAAGGGCAGCAGGCCCGGGAGCTTCAGTCAAGAGCTACTCTACAACAGGGGTCACTAAGAAGGTGATGATCCCTAGTCCGTCATCCTTCACATCTCATGAATTTTGCAAAAATGTGATCCCTCAGTTGTTGCTCCACACATCCACAGTGACCTGCTAGATCTGAAGTAATTCTTAGCAAGCTAGACTGCTTCTACACAGATCATGGCTTGCATTTCTTTTCATGGTAGCTATCACAAAGGTATGGGTTTTGGAAATGGGTTTTGAAGTTAAACCCTAAACCCTAAGACCTGACATAGATAGGTAGGTACCGAGGGTGAGAGGTTGTACCCAGCAACAGATCAAGCTTGCAAAAGAAATGCTAAGTGCTGAGCTGAAATCCAAGTTGCATTTCAAATGTAAAGCTCACACCCTTGCATGCAGCATGAATGTCTAGGTGCCACATCCGGGCATAAAGGAAGCATTCTCTGTATAATTCCAAAATGCCCCACATATGCTGGATTTTACATATCAAATGAAATTGGGTACCAGCTCAATACTCAAGGAACTGGGTGGGTGAGTAGGTCTTTTACCACTTGATACCACAATAGATCGATCTTATGTACTTTAATGTTGTTGTTACTCCTGTGGCTGAATGAATGTGTGTGGGTGGGTTGCAGTTACTGAAGATGTGCAGGAGTTCAAGCACCACCAAGTACATCAGTCTTCCACTCATTTGAGAACATTCTGTGCAGCAAGCAGACAAAGGCAAACAAAGACTCTGAGCATTTCTGGTTACAATCTGTATTATTTGACTTTGCCTCTTGACAGAGTAGAACTGTGTTCATTTATGTTGGCCACTATTATGAGGGCCCAGGCATCTAAAAAATTCACAGATTAATTTTAAGATTTAGATTTCTCGCTGACTCCTGCAGAATTAAGGTTAAAATTTGGACACGTGCTAAATGTCCTGATTGCACCTGGCTAACAGAGAGAGGCAGCTATTTTGTTGAAGAACTGATTCTGAGCTTGATCTCTTTCTGAGAGAGTTGAAGCTCTGTGTATAAATGCAGCTATGGAGCAGATCAGGAGTTTTTTTCTCCATGGTCTTTTTTGTATGCTCTTCACATTATCAATTTAATTATAAATTCTGTTTTAAGGACATGATGTGAATCTGAATGACAGAAGAACTATTGCATTTTTTTCCCAACTTTCCATAAATGAAAATGCACTTCTGCAGTCTTGCTCATTCAACTAGTAGGTATATGAATTTTCCTGGGACATAGAATTGGGCAATCATCATCATGCATTGTTGTCAGAGCTTTCATCTCATTCCATTGCATCACATTAGTTGAAGATGGAAATTCACAGCAGAAAAATGACGAGAAATTCTGTAATGCAAACAGCAAGAACAGAATCTTCTTTTACTTCAAAACAGACGATGATGCCTCTTCTAACCAGAGTTGCAATTTGCAAGACCACATTTAATTGTGACTATCATCTACCTTTTCCTACCTATCTACTATCTCAAGAACATATTTGCAAGTCACATGTAATGGTGACCAGAAAGTGCCCCATCAACATACCAAGCCTGATTTAATGCCTAGCTCTTTGCTCACATGTTAGTATACAAGGGGGCTACACTATGTGCAAAACATCTATTAACTCCCCCTTCTCTACCCTAAATCCACATGGTTTATCTACCCTTTTGTCTGTGTTCTTCTGACTCAAACTGTGGAACTCACTTTGAAGTAAACATGCAAGAAAGACCTTTCAGATGGGAAGATTGATTTACTCTCATCATCATTATTGTGGTCTAGAACAAGCCCAGGTTTAGGGTTTAGGGTTTAGGGTTATTATTGATTGAGCCTTTGGAGGCTAATCTAATAAGAAAGTCCTCTCTCAAAATCCTTACACATCATCAAGCATGCTTTCATATGATAATGAAGTTCTCTTGAGTATACCGTCTGTGATGTCCTTGTTGCTGGTACCTTTGTCATTTGATAGGCGTGGGGCGGATGAACTTCTCTCAGGCTTCCACCTCATCCGGTTTGATTTTGATTTGCGACCTGGCAATGGTACTTGATTCCAGACACCAGTTTGCACCAATGCTGGCTGCTGATCTTCATTGTTGGAGTCTAACTCACTGCCAGGTGAAATTCTAGATGTTCTAGTCACCCCATTGTTGCTTGTGGGAGGTGGAAAAGGTGGACGCTGATCAGATGCTGCTTTTCTTGACCCAATACCATATGGTGTGTCCTTGTCCTGTGAAGGATCCAAAATGCGTAGCACCTGCAACAAATGCATATACTAAGATATCAGATCCTCACTATCGAGAAGACCTGTGAAAACTGTTTGAACAGCCTCATAGAGTTCTTTACCTGTGTCATGCGAGGCCGCATGGTTGGATCTTTCTTGATGCATTGACTGGCAGCATGCATCATGCAATGCATCTCGTAATCATCATAGCCTGAAATTCTGAGACGAGGATCCACCAGCTCACTTGCGTAGCGATCCAACAAAGGTCTTGCCTGCAAAAAAAAAAAACAATTGTTGGGTGCTCAACAATTCCACTATATAATGCTTTTTTTCCAAACACAACCCACTGTCAATGTGGCTTATCATCTTTCTAATATATCAGGCTTTATCAAGTTTTAGTTCACATCCAAAACAGCCAATCAGAACACTAAACTTGATTTCAAACCAGGTACACAAAACCAGGAACCATAAAGGGTTCATGAACCAAGAAACAGAAATTTTTTTGGGACATCACTGACCCACTCTGTGAGGCAACGTTCTCCTCTAGCATTGCTGGAGTTGTCAACTGCTTTGCGTCCTGTAATAAGCTCCAACAGCACAACACCAAAAGCATACACGTCTGCTTTATCTGTGATTTGCCCTGTTTCTGCATATTCGGGTGCAAGATACCTGAGTCATGTGCCACAAAACAAAGAGAATTCAGTTCATATGTGTTCCACACAAGTCATGCTGATGTTCTAAGTGCCAGAGTGCCAAAAGGCACACTTCAATTTCTTCCAGGATGATTTCTTCAACAGTTCTGACACAAACACTTCTGGTGTTTTATATTACTAAAAACTATGTGTGCTCACTCTCATAAATTCCATGCTCTTATTACAAAAGTCACATACCCAAAGGTGCCAATCACTCTGGTTTCTTCTGCTGTTTCTCCATTGAACTGCCGCCGTGCAAGTCCAAAGTCGCCCACCATGGGTGTGAAGTCATGCGTAAGGAGGATGTTATTTGGTCGCATGTCTCGATGCACAATGCAACCAACTCGGCACTCTTCATCATGCAACAACAAGCATGGCAATAGAAGTGTCAATTAATAACCCAATGACTACAGAATATTGGCTGGCATTTTCAAGTAATAAAAAAAGCACAGAAGTTAGGACATTTGTGAAGGGGAGAGATGACCCACCTTCATGCAAGTAGCGGATGCCTCTTGCAGCTCCAAGAGCAATTTTTTGCCTGTGCTTCCAAAGCAAGACCTCTTTATTTTTGGCTGCAGTTACAATAGATGTATGGATCAGCCAGCTGACTTGAACAAAGCTCATGATAGGCAACCCCCCTCAGTTTTGTGCAATCATAAAAGAAGAATCCTTGGAGATGAGAACAAAAAACACAAAAAACCTGACAAGATGGGTGTAAAGTTGACTGATCACTTACAGGAAAGATGTCTGTCCAGTGATCCATTGCAGACAAATTCATAGACCAGAAGACGGAGGTGATCCTCAACACAATAACCAATGAGAGTGACAAGGTTTCGATGCTGTGCACAACTGAGAACCTCCACCTCGGCACAAAACTCCTTATCACCTTGTGAGCTTGCAATCTTGTGCTGTTTCACGGCAATCAACTGGCCCTCCTGAAGCATCCCTTTGAACACTGATCCGTAACCTCCTTGTGCCAGGTAATTGTTTGTGTTGAAGTTGTCTGTCGCTTCCTGCAGCTCAGCATAAGTAAACCTCCGCACCGGCTTCCCAAATTCCGGTGATTTCTGGTTACAGACAGAGCAAAGAGGGGGCGCAATGGGTGCTTGTTTTCTGATGTTCACCACTCTTCTTATACTCATTGTTCTGTTGGCTAGATTCTTGTGCATGCCCACCGGACTTACACTCCATTTAGTTCTGTCAAGTGTTACTGCCTGCTGCATTGCTACTGGATTCATATCATTGGGAGTGAGTGCCAGTGTTGTCGCATCTGTGGGTGGGGATTGCTTCAACTCCTGTGCCCATAGCTGCTGCTGCTGCTGCTGCTGCTCTGAAATGATCTCAGTTTCTGCCTCAATCTTCTTCACAACTTTCCGCTCTGGCAACTGCAGCTTTCTGTGATCTCCATTAAGTAAAACATCAAGATCAAGTAGAGTCCTTGGATCAGCCCTCCTGGGTTGCACAGAAATTGGACCAGGTTGTGCCCAAATTGAGTTCCTCAAAACTGGGGCAGGATCCACCACAGGGGTCCACACATCGTCTCGTTGAAACCCAACTGCTTGATTGTGGCTCAGAGGTTTGTACAGTGGAATGCTGCTGCTGCTCAAAACATTTATGTTACTTGCGCCCGTCAGTACAGGTCTGGGCATTGACATCATCAATGAAAGAGCAGGAGACGGTGGTGAGCCAACAGAAACTGAGGATGTGGAACAAGAGTTGGAGACTAACTCTGCTGCTGCTGCCGCTTGATTTCTCATACTAAAAACAGGTGGCAAGCCGGCATGCAGATTCAGCTTCGGTAGAGATGACAAGCGTTCTCCAAAAGAAGCTGTTGTGGAAGGACTCACAATCCCTGAACCCGGTGAACTGCTGACCTGCAATAGCTCGTCCAACATGAAATCACTGCTCACAGAACCTGTGTGTTTCCCCACAATTCACACAAAACAGAGATTCAGTAGCAGAGCAGTACTTCAGGTTTCTCTCTCTGGACAGCATGATTTCTGAAAGGCTATCATTCTAACACATGAAGATTCTGAAGCATCAAGCTAGTAGTGTCTGTGTACTCTTAGAGCTTGCAGCGACCTTGATTGAAAGCAGGAAGTTGTTTGCAGTAAGGAAATTGGGGCTTACTGTTCTCTGGACTTCCATGTTCTTGAAGCCACTGCATCACAGCCATAGTATCCATATTGCTGCCATAAATGGGCTCAAAATTGTTGGGTGTTGAGCTTCCATGGGAAGATTTGTCCTCCACAGTGTCAGCCTCATCATCATGAATGCTGAGTAGCTCACTCTCATCCAAATCACAGGTCATGTACGACGATGATGATCGTTGATGTGAATGCTTAGTAGAATTATAACTGATGGTTTCATGAGGTTGTTGTTGTTGTTGTTCCTCAGCATGAGTCTCGTCAGGCTTAGAATTAGTACTGGCTACTAGAGCTTGTTGATCCTCAGCAGCAGCATGTGGTGGCAACTCAGGAGGCTCAGCATCAGGGCTCCTGACAGGTGGCAGAAGGAGCCCAGTATGCAGATGCTTGACATCATCAATACCTTTGACTCGAGTCAGAAAACATGTCAAGTTCTCAATGTAGAACTTCTTGTCCTTCTTCAAGCCTCTGAAAGAAAAAGGAGGGCAGGATCAACAAGTTTGCCAACTTAGATTCTGCACGTCTGTCTATCTGCAACAAACCCTTTTTCTGTTGTTCCAAGCATCAAAACAGAGAATCCAACCTCTCTTTGAATCTAAGTCTAACTGATTGTGAAGAGAGAAGGAAGGCACATGCCTTACCTGTCAAAGACCACATGCTGAGCACCAAGGCGCTTTGCTTCCTCCACAACAAGCACCCTTGGATTGATGCTAGACTTCACATCAATCTCCAGCTTGACCTAGACAAAAACCCCAGTAGATGTGACTCTCATCAGATCCTAGAGCTCCTCAAGATCTGCAATCTAGTCTAGAAGAAGAAGACATCAATCAGCACTGATGGACAATTCGAAGCCAAAGCTTTTGATTCTCTTCAACTAGGTTTACTGGAGTCTAATTCTGTTGTGGGTGCTCCTGGAGAAAACAAGAGAAAGGAGATGACCAAGCAGACACTAACCCCTAGGTTTTTGCATTTCAGGTGAAGCTCAAGATTGCTTTGAAGCAGCTGTCTTTTGTTGGAGAGTTCCGAGTCCACAAGCTTCTTGCTTGCTCCATTCCAGTGGATGTCATCAGTCCATGATTTGTACCCCACTGCAAAAAAGAAGCCAAGGGTCCAAGGAGACCAGAATGCACACACATGTCAAGCTCAGTTAGTCAGATGTTTTCTGATTGCAACTGGCACCTTACAGTCAGAGAGTCCTTGTGAGAAGGATTTCTAGGCAGACACTGCATATATCTCAAAGATGGGTCCCCTGCAAGACCTTCAAAGAATGGGTAGCTATGGATCATTTGTCAGCCTGGTAGTGCCAGAGGCAGAATTAAGGAGATCATCATCAGTTCTGGATATGGTTTCTTTGATCATCTGATGTGGATGGATTCATGATCTGCCAGATGATGCACAAAAGGAATTGCAAGCAAGAGAGAGAGAAGAAAAAAGGGGGCAAGACTTACTGTTTGTGCTGTGCTGGAGGATGCCAAGGAGCATCAAGGAATCTCCAGGTTTTGCAACATGGTCAAGTGCCCAATCCACTGCTGTGCTTGTGAACACTTTGTTTGCATCCACCACCACCAAGACAAGGGATCCACAGCTCCCTCTTTGTGCCACTGCCATCTTTGTGCCTATCATCAGCTCCTGATCTGAAGGATGCTGCTGCTGCCTACTGGAGCCCATGAAGCTCTGTCTTACCTCACCAGTTTCCATCCTATTCAACAACACCAGATGTGGGCCAAGACCTTGTGAAGACCCTGGAGGCACACAGGCTGCAAGGCTGAAAACCTAGCCTAAGAGCTTCTTGAGGCTTCAGCAGAAGACCTTGGGAAAAACACACACTGGGAAGAATCAAAAGAGGTGTCCAAAGGATTTTTTTTCCTGGGGATTTCTGGTGATGGGTACTGTCCAGATTTCTCTACTAGTCATCAAACAAAACAAGAAGCCTGCAGCTTACAGAGTACACGGGATTCAATGTCACACTGAGCTTTCCCAAGTGAGGGGAATGGAGCCTCAGCCTCCCAGTTGTGTTGTGGAAAGCTAGATCTGAGCAAGATTCACCGCGGCAGCTTCCAACTAAGACTTCCAAGGGAAGATCCATCTCCTGACCATGGGAGATAAAGCAACAGCCACGAATCTTGAGACTGAAAAGAGATTAAGTCTCTGCGGCAACTAGCAAGCATGAGAGTGATCTTTTGTTTCGTCAAATTGGACTTCCAGGCCTCTTGATGGCAGGCACATCGGCCGCATATGTATGTCTATGGACATGAAATGCTGCTGCTGCTGCAAAGAAAAAAAAAAACCTTAGGATTTCTTTCTTCCAAGCACACACAACACACACACACACACACACACCCCAGACTGCCTGTTCACAAAGCCTCATGCACAGAAAGAGCAGGGGAAGAACCCAAGAGAAGGAGCAACAGACAAACAAACAAACAACAACAAAGAAAACCTTCTATTTTGTCTTGTGCACTCCACCACTCTTCTTCACAGGACTTAGAGTGCAAAGTCCTCCCTTCCTTCCTCCTTTCTCCTTCCCTCCCAACTCCGCGCTAACAAAGATTCCCACTATATATAGAAGAATCACCCGCACAGTAACAACCCCCCAAAAACCCCCCTCCTCCTTTACCCAAAAAAGAAAGAAGAAGAAGAAGTAGCAGCAGCAGCAGCATCAATTGCAGCTCCTGACTGCACCATCAACAACAACATCTACAACAGCAACAATACTACCAACAACAGAATTGTCATTCAAGAGAGAGAGAGAAAGAGGGAGAGAGATTGAGAAGAAGAAAAAAAATGAGAGATGTCATCACCAAGAAGCATCAGGAGCTGACATGATGATCACATGATCCAGATGATCATGATCACGATCACGGTGCTGATGATGAAGAAGAAGAGCTTTCCTCGTCTTCTTCTTCTTCTTCTTCTTGTGTTTTTTTTCCTGGCTAAATTGTCCTGTTGGTTGAAAAAAGAATTTCAAAATGGCTAAAAGAATTTGTGTGTGTGTGTGTGTGTGTTTTTTATTGGGTTTTCCAGTAGCCAGATTTCGACAATTGTTTTTGGGAAATAGCCAGATTTCTCTACTGGGCTCTAGCATGTTAGCCAAAGATGTGAAAGAGGTGTTTTTTTTTTTTTTTTTTGGGATAAAAATTTAGTCTTCATTCCTAATATATAGCCAATTTTGGTTTATTATTATTATTATTATTGTGGATGATTGCCATTTGTGGCTACTTCACAAAATTGAAAAAATAAAATCCTTGTTTCTTCTCCTCTTCAAAGGAAAAGACCATCATCATTTACCATGGTTTTGAAAGCTTTGGCAACAAACCCACCCAAATTGGTTGTTGGTAGGTTTCAATTCCATTACCAACTAGGTTAATATGCTCTACATGTTTGCTCACACTTGTGGGAAGGAAGGTAGGGAGGAAAGAGAGAGAGAGAGAGACACACACACACACACACACACCACACATAAGGATAGAAGATATACCCATATAGTACCTTACCCTAAGGTCAGTTTCGCCATTAAATAATCCTCAAAATAGTGAAATGAAATTTTGTGAAAATATGAAGTTGTCATGTTTCAAATCATCATAGGTTATTTACATTCTGAATAATTTCACTATTCATATCACAATATTATAGTAAATTATGGAAAAATAAATAATTTCATTTTAAAAATTTGAAATTTTCATTTTTTGGAAAAAATAATTTTTTATTCGTTTTGTCAATGTGGAAACTGACCCTAGGCTATGGTAGTGGTAGTTTTTGGACATAAAGATCTGTTTTTTTTTGTTTTTTTTTAACACTTTCCACAAAATTGAAGATAATATAGTTTTTTTTTGGAGTTTCTTCTATTTTGTCGTGACTCCTAACTATCACTCCTTTTTTTTTTCCTTTTCAAAAAAAAAGATTTTTTTAATCAAATTATCTTGGAAAGCACCTATCCAGATTCGCCCCTTTGTTTTGTGTTTCTTTTTTTGTTTTTGGTTTTTTGTGGAACCGTGATTTATTTATTCTTTTGGAATGCCTGAATTTTTATTTTTATTTTTATTTTCATTCAAGAATTTATGGATGGATCTCTTTCTTATGGGCAGTGTACAAAGAAGAACAGATCCTGTAGTTGTTAATATTAATAATTAATTAATTAAAAACAACCCTTGTTTTCAATTTGTCAAATGCCTGGCTTTTTCTTTCTTTGGGGATTTTATTGAGTGCTTGATTTGTCGCAACCAGACCAGAGTATTAAAAGGAACAACAACACGAGCATGACCCTTAGGATTATTATAATGAACAACAACTTAATTAGTTGGGGGTGCCTCACAAGTCAAACTGTTTTTCTTTTCTTTCTTTTTTTTTTGCAATGAGCGAATTTTATTTGCCCATGGTAAAAAAAAGTTGAAACTATAGAGGCTCCCTCAACATAGAAGTTGCTATGATAAGATGGAGCACCTCCCTTTTCAATTTGGCCCACCTATATGGGTGAGAAGGGGAGGACTTTGGGCAAAACATATGGGATTAAAGTGAGGTGCTATTGGGAACCCCTTGGGGAACACATTAAAAACCTGATGGGAACCCATTGAGAACTTGAAGGGAACATATTGGGGACAAAGGAAAAATGAAAAAAATCCCCATCCCCCCCCCCCCCCCCCGGCCCCCACCCCCCCCCCCAAAACAAAAAATAAAAAAAAAAAAAAAACCCTGAGCGGACCCCGGGCCTTTCCCAGTGGGACCAAAAATATTTTTTTTTTCAAACTTATTTGACAC
>Ga0116227_10001816_pt1 | contig 48434 bp, 44 predicted proteins | sample S1TSphgellanicum_FD_89693 | JGI IMG/M metagenome (GOLD analysis project Ga0116227, IMG submission 89693) | Host-associated microbial communities from peat moss isolated from Minnesota, USA - S1T2_Fb - Sphagnum magellanicum MG | ecosystem: Host-associated > Plants > Peat moss > Unclassified... | reverse complement strand
ATCTATCCTGAACTTCTTTGACAACCGAAGCACAAACGCTTCAGCCGAATCATTCAATGCTAAAATAAAAGCTTTCCGTGCTACCTCAAGCGGCGCTAGGGATACAACTTTCTTCCTGTTCAGACTGCAAAATATCTATGCCTAAATAAATCAAGCCCACAACTTTTCAGACTGATCCGAAATTAGTCTTACTGAGATGAAAGCCCAAAGCTCAAGTATCGCGAGCCTTGATAAAATGATTTTTCAGGCAATTGAGGCTCTTTCAGATTTGAAAAATCTCTATATACAAGGTGATGTTTTGAAAAAGAGAGAAATTATTGGTTCGATATTTCGAAAAAAGTTGCGATTTGAAAAAAATGAATATCGAACCGGAAGTTTGAATGAAGTTGTGACTCTTATATTTCAGATTAACAATGAGTTAGGTCACAAAAAAAACGGGAAAGATCGTCTTTTAAAACGCCTTTCCCGTCCAGTACTCAGAGCGGGAATCGAACCCGCACGCCTTTAACGGGCACAGGATTTTAAGTCCTGCGTGTCTACCAGTTCCACCATCTGAGCAGGTGTTCACCTTTTAAAGACAAATCCTTCCATTAAGAAGGATTTTGTTGGAGCGAAAGACGAGATTCGAACTCGCGACCCCGACCTTGGCAAGGTCGTGCTCTACCAACTGAGCTACTTTCGCATTAAGTATTTTGCCGTAGCTAATACCGTTTGTTTTGGTGATGCAAATATAGGGAGATTTAAAAGTTCTGCAAGGGCTTGGTTTAAAATTTTCGAAAGTTTTTTATAAGTCGCTGTTTTTCAAAATGAATAAAATTAAATCCATCTCAAATCCACGACCCAATGCATATTGTTTTACCTTATAATCGCGTTTAAAGGCATCTTTTTCGTTCGTCTCTCTTTTTTTCTTATCAATCACTTTTTGTAAAACGGCTAAATAATCGTCGCCATCGAGGTTTAATAATGCTTTTTTTATCAAAGGGTCTGATACTCTTTTTAGTTTTAGTCCCTGTTTTATCTTCCCTTTTCCCCAGTGCTTGAAGTTCATTTTTCCGCGGGCATAGGCTAAGGCAAAACGTTCTTCATTTAAAAAGTTGCCCTCAACCAGTTGGGTAATAATCCGTTCAACAGCGTCGGGGTATAAACCCAATTCGTATAATTTGTCTCGTACTTCTTGTTGTGATCTTTCCTGGTAGGCGCAGTAATGTTCGGCTTTGGCCAGGCCAACTTTTTCGTCCGTAATCTTTTTTCTTGGTTTTGGCTCGTCCATCAAAACTAAAGTAATCTAAATTTCTTCTATTGGCATAAATATCTTCAAATTCGTGCTATGCTAAGCAGTCTATATTCTATCAAAGAAGTTAAGCAAATTATCAATGCCCATGGCCCAATTATACGCGAGGCCACCGTTAGCGTACTGTTAACAGATAGCCGCCGTATTATTAACCCAGCCGAAGCCTTGTTCTTCGCCATTAGTGGCAGGCGCGATGGGCACGACTTTATCCCCGAAGCTTATAACGCTGGTGTACGTAGTTTTGTGGTTACTCATGAGCCTGCCGAACGCTATTCGGGCTCTAACTTTTTGGTGGTCGATAATGTACTACAGGCTCTGCAAAGCTTAGCCGCTTATCATCGTAAGCAGTTCGATTTACCGGTAATTGGTATTACTGGTAGCAACGGTAAAACCATTATTAAAGAGTGGTTATATCAACTGATGGCACCCGATAAAAATATTGTGCGTAACCCTAAAAGCTACAATTCGCAGGTAGGGGTGCCGCTTTCTGTATGGCAAATAAATAAGGAACACGAACTTGGTATTTTCGAGGCTGGTATTTCTACTACGGAAGAGATGGAAGGCCTGAAGAAGATGATTAAACCGCAGATTGGCGTGTTTACCCATATTGGTTCGGCGCATGATGAAGGTTTTAAAAATCGCCGTGAAAAGGTACTCGAAAAACTGAAATTGTTTAAAGATTCTGAGCTGTTAATCTATAATTACGATCAACTGTTGGATTATAAAAAAGACATACCAACAACCAAAACGTTTACCTGGAGTACGAAATTTAAAGATGTTGATCTGTATGTTTTTAGCGAAACCATTATTGCGAAAAAGTATTACTTGCGGGCCAAATATCAGCGTAAAGAAATTGAATGTTTAATTCCGTTTCTTGATCAGGCTTCGGTAGAAAACGCCATTGTTTGCTGGGCTACTATGCTGGCTATGGGTTATGATCCTGTTGAGGTAGATCACCGTATCGAACATTTATCCCCCGTGAGCATGCGCCTCGAGCTGAAGATGGGCATCAATAATTGTACTATTATTGATGACTCTTATAACTCTGACATTCAGTCGCTAGAGATTGCTTTGGATTATTTGAGTCAGCAAAATCAGCATCAAACCAAAACGTTAATACTGTCTGATATTTACCAGTCGGGTTTGCAAAAAGATCAGCTTTACAAGCAGGTGGCCAATATGGTAAAATCTAAAAAGATAGATAAACTGATAGGGGTTGGCGAGGCTATTTCAGAATATCAGGAGTATTTCGATATCCTGAAAAAGCATTTCTATCCCGATACCCAAGCCCTACTTAAAGATCTGGGTAATCTGGAATTTAGCGGCGAAACAATCCTGATTAAAGGATCGCGGAGTTTTGAGTTCGAGCTGATCAGTAAGGCTTTGTCTGAGAAAGCACACGAAACATTGATGGAGATTAACCTTAATGCGATGATCGATAACCTTAATTTTTACCGTTCGAAATTGTTGCCCGGTGTAAAAGTGATGGTGATGGTAAAAGCATTCTCTTATGGCAGCGGCACTTTCGAGATTGCCAACGTGCTGCAGTATGCCAAGGTTGATTATTTGGCTGTTGCTTACGCAGATGAAGGTGTGGCGCTAAGAGAAAGCGGTATTAAGCTGCCTATCATGGTAATGAATACAGAGCCTTCAGCCTTTGATAAAATAGTTGAACACGATCTGGAACCAGAGATCTATAGCTTTCACCTGCTGGATGAATTTGTGAAATTTGCCTATCAACAAAATATAACTTATTACCCGGTGCACTTAAAAATTGATACGGGAATGCATCGCCTGGGTTTCGAAGGTTTTGAAATCGATACGCTTTGTGATTTTCTGGAGGAGATTAAATACATCAAGGTTAAATCGGTGTTCTCGCACCTGGTGGCCAGCGACGCGCAGGAGCATGATGCGTTTACCTTAACGCAAATGAAGCGTTACGAAAAGGCATATCTGCAAATAGAGGAGGCGTTGGGCTATAAATTTATCAGGCATATCGCCAACACATCGGCCATTATCAGGTGGCCTATGGCGCAATATGATATGGTAAGATTGGGTATTGGCTTGTATGGTATAGATGCTGCAGTGCCGGAGCATTTAAACGGTCTGCAAACCGTCGCTACACTAAAAACCAGTATATCGCAGGTGAAGAAAGTGCCGGCCGGAGAAACCGTAGGTTACAACAGGATGGGGAAGTTAGCCAAAGACGGTAAAATTGCAACGGTGCGCATCGGTTATGCCGATGGTTATTTGCGTGCTTTCGGCAATGGCGTAGGTAAAATGATGGTAAATGGCGTACCAGCGCCTACAGTTGGCAACATAGCTATGGATATGTGTATGATTGATGTAAGCGATGCTGATGTGAAAGAAGGCGACGAAGTAATAATCTTTAGCGATAGGCAAGGGATAGAGGCCATGGCCAAACAGATAAATACCATACCTTATGAAATCTTAACAAATATTTCGCAAAGGGTAAAAAGAGTGTACTTTTATGAGTAGATTTTCACCCCATCGCCATGAACAAAATTGCCCGCGTTTTACTTAATTATTTTGTTAAAGGCTTACTGATTGTTGTGCCGTTGGGTGCTGCCTGTTTTTTAATATACTGGGCCGTTGCTGGTATTGATAAAGCGCTTAACCTGAGTGATTTATTGTGGATTAACCCGAAAACCCACAAGCCGATATACATACCCGGCATGGGTATTTTAAGCGTGATGGTTTTTATTTTTATCTGCGGTTTTATTGTAACTACAATTATTACCGATCCGATAAAAAACTGGTTCAATAGGTGGCTAAACAGGCTGCCGTTGTTTAAATTTTTGTACTCATCAATTAAAGATTTAACTGAGGCTTTTGTAGGCGAAGAGAAGAAATTTAACGAGCCTGTTTTGGTTGATATGAACGGATCAAAGCGGATTGGTTTTCTTACCCAAAAGGATCTAAGCATGATTGGCTTGCCCGATGAAGTCGCCGTTTATTTTCCCTGGTCATATTCATTTGCCGGGCAGGTTGTAATTGTGCCCGCAGATAAAGTTAAACCAATTGATAAGAGCGCTGCACAGGTTATGAAGTTTGTAATCTCAGGCGGTGTTAGCGGTCTCGAGTAATGCTCTTGCTCTTTGATTTTTAAAGCTTCTAATCGCTATAAACACACTGATTAACATCAAAATTGCGCCCAATAAATAAGGTGCTCCGGGGAAATAAACCGAGCCATCTTTTTTGGTGAAATGGTGAAATATCGAAGTCATAAGCAATGGACCGATAATGGTTGTTACACTTACCAAACTTGTTAAAGCACCTTGCAGTTCGCCCTGTTCATTGGCGGCTACTTTCTCGGTAATAATACCTTGCAATGCAGGGCCAGAGATACCACCAAGACAATAAGGGATCATAAACAGGTACATCATCCAACCAGAGCTTGCAAATGAAATGAGTACAAGGCCGATGGCGTAGAAGATCATTCCGGCCACAATACTTCGTTTTTGGCCGTATTTAGGGATGATGAGACGGATTAAACCACCTTGAATCGACACCAACAATACTCCTATAAATATTCCCAGGCTGCTTATGCTGGGTAAAGTCCACTGAAATTTTTCGATGAGATAGAAGGCCAGCACGCTTTCTACCGCCTTTTGGCCTATGTAAACCAAAGTAAATGCGCTTATTAAGCCAGCTAACACAGGATAAGCATTTAACCTAACTAAAGAACCGATTGGATTAGCACGTTTCCAATTAAATGCACGGCGATTTTCGGGAGCCAAAGACTCGGGCAATACAAAAAAGCCATAAATAGCATTGAGTAAAGCCAAAGCGGCCGCTACTATAAATGGAATTTTAAGGCCAATAGCACCAAGGTAACCACCCAGGCCAATACCTAATATAAAACCTAGTCCGGTTGCAGCACCAACTAATCCGAAGTTTGCAGCACGTTTATCACCTGTACTAATATCAGCAATATAGGCAGTAGCAGTTGTGCTGCTGGCACCGGCAATGCCCGCTACGATGCGGCCTACAAATAGCCAGGCGATAGTAGGAGCAAAGGCCATAAACAAATAATCGACCCCAAAACCGAATAGAGAGCATAATAGCACTGGCCTGCGACCAAAGCGATCACTAAGATTACCCAATATGGGCGAAAATATAAACTGCATCAGCGCATATACAAAAGTTAAATAACCACTGTATTGCGTAGCCATGCTAATATCAGAATGAATTAGTTGCTCTAGAAGTTTCGGCAAGATTGGGATAATGATACCCAAACCCAGTACATCTATAAAAACGGTAACAAATATAAATCCTAAGGCTGCTGGTCGTTTATGTTCAGTTTGGTTATCCATTCGCAAATAAAAACAATAAAGCGCTTTAAAGTTTTTACTCTGGCTGAATTTTTTGTCGTGCACGCTTAAAGTTGCGGATAGCCAGTAGCGTACTGGCCAGCATTAACAAGGCACCCATTAAAAAGGGAGCCCCCGGAAAATGCACTGGTGCACTTTTGCCGGTAAACCAGGCAAATAATGTAGTCATCAGCGGTGGCCCCACGATGGATGTAACGCTCATTAAACTTGTCAGGCCACCCTGTAGTTCACCCTGCTCATTAGGAGGAATCTGTGTGCTAATTAAGCCCTGTAAAGCAGGCCCGGCAATACCACCTAAGCAGTAAGGAACTAAAATGGCAAACATCATCCAGCTTTGCGTAGCAAATGCAAACAGAAATAAGGCAATACTATAGAGCGCCAGCCCAACTACAATACTCTTTTTCTGGCCCAGTTTTGGTATGGTAACCCTGATGAGCAAGCCCTGCACCAGTCCGGAGAGTAAGCCTACCAGCCCCAATGAATAGCCCACCAAAGACTCCGTCCATCCAAAGCGCGACATCGTAAAAAATGTCCAGGTGCTTTGTACGGCATGTGCGGCGATGTAGATCAATACTAAAGAGGCAATTAATCCGCTTACTGCCGGATATTTTTTCAACTGCATTAATGAGCCAACCGGGTTGGCGCGTTTCCATTCAAACGGTCTGCGGTGTTCTGGTGCTAAAGATTCGGGCAAAATAAAGAAACCATATATGGCATTAATTAACGCCAAACCAGCGGCAGCCAGGAAAGGTAATTTAGTACTGTATTGACCTAAAACGCCACCTAACACTGGCCCGATAATAAAGCCGATACCAAAGGCTGCCCCAATAATGCCGAAGTTTTGCGCGCGTTTTTCGGGTTCGCTGATATCTGCAATATAGGCTGAGGCTGTAGTGAAACTTGCACCAGTAATACCGGCAATAATTCGCCCAACAAACAACCACCAAACGGTAGGAGCAAAAGCCAGGAAAGTATAATCGATAGCAAACCCTAATAGCGAACCTAGCAAAATAGGCCTGCGTCCGTATTTATCACTCAGATTGCCTAAAACCGGGGCAAACAGAAATTGCATGATAGAATAGGCAAAGGTCATCCAACCGCCATAGCGTGCGGCATCACTTAAATTGCCGTGGATCAGATGCTCTAGTAGTTTTGGAAGCACCGGGATAATGATACCAAAGCCGGTAATATCTATCAGCAGGGTAATAAATATAAAACCAAGTGCGGCCTTGCGTTTAGGTTGTTCTGGTTGATCCATGCCGCAAATTAATAACTTAAAATCAAAAATTAAATGATGCAACACCTATTTACGGCATGTAGTATGAGATGGAAATAATGGTATTCAATTACTTATAGAGAAAATATATAAGATAAAATTTGTGTAGTTAAATAGCTACGCATATATTTGTAGTCAAATAGCTACATAATGAATTTACGACGCGATGTTTTCCAGGCCATAGCCGACCCTACCAGAAGGGCGATACTGCTGTTGGTGGCTTCACAATCTTTGACTGCAGGTGCCATAGCCGCAAACTTTAATACTGCGCGCCCAACGGTTTCGAAGCACTTGCAAATACTAACCGAGTGCGAATTATTGGAGCAAAAGCAAAACGGAAGGGAAATTTTCTACCACACCAACGCGAAAAAAATGAAGGAGATAGCCGATTTTATTGAACCATTCCGCCAGATGTGGGACGACCGATTCAATAAATTAGAAGATATCATGAAGAATTATAAACCTAAAGAATGAACAATTATGGAACTAAAAACGAAGGTTAACGCCGAAGAAGGACAGCAGCAACTAACCATTACACGGGAGTTTGATTTGCCTTTAGATTTACTTTTTAAAGCGTATGTGGAACCCGAAATTGTTGAGCAATGGATGGGAACCAAAGTATTAAAGCTCGAAAGTAAAAAACATGGTAGTTATCAGTTTGAAACCACTGATCCGAAGGGTAATAAACATTGCTTTAACGGGGTAATTCACGAGTTTAGTCCTGGCCAGCGAATCAAGCGCACTTTTGAAATGGAGAACACACCGTTTGGTATTCAGCTTGAGATCTATGAATTTGAATCGCTCACCGTCGGTACCAGTAGACTTAATATGCAAGTGATCTACGAATCGGTTGCGCAAAGAGATCAGGTGCTTAAAATGCCTTTCGCTCAAGGTATCAATATGGCGCATAATAGACTACAAGATATCGTAAGCAAATTAAAATAACCCATCATGAAAAACTGGAAATTAGTTATTTACTGGGTTGCTACAGCTTTGTTAGCTTTTGGTATGCTGGGGAGCGGTATACAACAAATAATACACACGCAGGCTATGATTGATTTGATTCGCCCTTTGGGTTACCCGCTTTATTTCTTGTACATCATTGGCATCTGGAAACTGCTCGGGGTAAGTGCTATTTTGGTTCCGCGGTTTAAGTTGCTTAAAGAATGGGCTTACGCCGGATTTTTCTTCGTGATGACAGGTGCACTGGTATCACGCCTGGCTATTGGCGATGACGGGCTAAAAGCAATTATAGGTCCGTTGATGCAAACTGTTTTTATTATTTTGTCATGGTATTTCAGACCTCCTGATAGAAGACTTGTTCCAATTAACTAATATTAGACCATATGAATCCTAAAGTTGATTTTTATTTCAATAAGAACGAAAAGTGGCAGGAGGAAATAAAAAAGTTGAGAACCATTGCGCTCGACTGTATGCTAGCCGAGGAGTTGAAGTGGGGCTGCCCTTGCTACACGCTCGGGGATAGCAATATTGTTTTGATCCATGTGTTTAAAGAGTACTGTGCGTATTTATTTTTTAAAGGCGTGTTGCTAAAAGACACAGAAGACATTCTGATTCAACAGACGGAAAATGTGCAAGCTGCACGCCAAATCAGGTTTACCAATATTAAGGATATCTTTGAAAAAGAGAAGATTCTGAAAGCCTACATTTATGAGGCCATCGAAGTGGAGAAAGCGGGCTTGAAAGTTGACCTGAAGAAAACTGCAGAGTTTAAAGTTGCCGAGGAATTTCAAACCAAACTAGATGAAAGCGCTAAATTGAAAGCAGCCTTTGAATCACTAACACCCGGTCGACAAAAAGCATATTTGCTTTACTTTGCTGCAGCCAAACAAGCTAAGACGAGAGAAGCGCGAATTGAAAAATATATCCCCGAAATCCTGGATGGGAAAGGGCTGGATGACTGATATCCTAAAAAGAAAAAGGCTCCCGTTGAGGAGCCTTTCTGATGCTTAAAAATTTGGTTTAAGCACATATTTTTGGTAGAACTTAAAGATATGGTCAACTGCCTCTTCGGGTGTATCAACCACACGGTATAAATTCAAATCGTCCGATTTAATGTTGTGCTCATCGTTCAGCATTTTATCTTCAACCCAGTCAAACAGGCCTTTCCAGTAATCAACGCCAACGAAAACGATAGGGAAACGGGCAATTTTACCGGTTTGGATCAAGGTTATCGCCTCGAATGATTCGTCCATTGTACCAAAGCCGCCAGGCAAAATAATAAAGCCTTGCGAATACTTCATGAACATTACCTTACGCACAAAAAAGTAATCAAACTCCATCAATTTATCACGGTCAATATACCTGTTGTGGAACTGTTCAAATGGCAATTCGATATTTAAACCTACAGATTTACCACCAGCTTCGTAAGCACCTTTGTTAGCTGCTTCCATAATGCCAGGGCCACCGCCAGATATTACGCCGTAGCCATGCTCGGTAAGCAGGCGGGCGGTATCTTCGGCCATTTTATAGTACTTATTCTCGTTCTTGGTACGTGCCGATCCGAAGATGGACACGCAAGGGCCAATTTTTGCCAGTTTTTCAAATCCATCCACAAACTCGGCCATAATCTTAAAGATCTGCCAAGAATCTGTTACCTTAATTTCGTGCCAATCGTTGTTGGTAAAGGCTTTTCTTATTTTTTCGTCGCCAGTCATAATCTATTTCTGTATCTGTTTAATCGTATTTATTAAAGTGTTGCCACCTTTGTTTAGGGGTTGAGGTGAGCAATAAGCCGGTAAATGTAAGCAATCCGTTTATAATGATTAACTCGTTGTCAAAAACATAACCACCCAGCAACCTTTTTGATTCGGTACTGAGAAAGTAACATATCGCAGGGGATACTAAACATATAAAAGGCACTAATTTATCGCGCACCTGCCTGTTATTTAACAACAATCCAAAAGCATATAAACCCAGCAGCGGCCCGTAGGTGTAAGAGGCTATTTTAAATATAGCACTTACAACGGCATCATTGTTTATGGCATTAAATAAAATAATGGTCAAAAACATTACTCCCGAAAAGGCAATGTGTACGTAGTGGCGCGTGGCTACCATTTTTTTGGTATTGGTATCCTCACGTTTATTAAAGTTTAAAAAGTCGATGCAAAAGGAGGTGGTCAACGCCGTTAAGGCCGAATCTGTAGTGGCAAATGTTGCGGCCGTTAATCCCAGCATAAATACAATGGCAGGTATCAATCCAAGGTAATTAAGCGCGATGGTAGGGTATAGGTAATCCGTTTTGGCTACCACAACATGATGATGCGCAGCATAGATATAAAGCAATGCGCCAACACTCAGAAAGAAAATATTGATCACCACGAAGATCGAGGTAAAGCTGAACATGTTTTTCTGCGCTTCGCGGATGTTTTTTAAGCTCAGGTTTTTCTGCATCAAATCCTGATCGAGACCCACCATAGCGATGGTAATAAACATACCGCCCAGAAACTGCTTGCCGAAATGCAGCTTATTGGCCATAAAATCATTAAAGAAAAAGATTTGGGAATAATTGCTGTTTTTAACGGTTTCGAAGGCTTGTAATGCATCAAGGTTCAGACTTCGGCAGATGAAATAGATCGATAGAAAAACAGACGCTACCAGAAAAAGTGTTTGCAAACTATCAGTAATGATGATCGTCTTCAAGCCTCCCTTAAATGTATACGACCAGATAAGCACCAAACAAATCAACACTGTAACCGCAAAAGGGATATGATAAGCATCGAAAATAAATTTCTGCAAAATAATAACCACCAGGTAAAGCCTGAATGCCGAACCAATAGTGCGGCTGATTAGAAAGATCCCAGCTGCTGTTTTATAGCTCCAGGTACCTAGAGCACTTTCTATATAGCCATAGATTGACGTAAGCTTTAAACGATAATACAACGGGAGTAAAACCAGGCAAATCACAATAAAACCTGCCGCGTTGCCCAATACGAATTGGAAATAAGCGAACTGATCGCCGGTTGCTGCGCCAACCTTGCCGGGTACTGATATAAAAGTTACGCCGCTTAGGGCAGTACCGATCATCCCAAAAGCTACCAAATACCATTTGGAGTTGCGGTTGGCCACAAAAAAAGTATCATTGTCTGATGTTTTTTGCGTGGTTAAAAAGGAAATGAGGATCAGTACAAAAAAGTAACCGATTATAAATAAAAGCAATACGCCAGGCGCCATAGTTAATTTTTTAGCTATATAAATATGCGGTAAAAACCACACAAAGCGAAAGATAGGCTGTTGACCTTATCTTGACAAGAAATAAGCCGCTTTTTTTTAAATTTGACCTATGAATTTTTCCTCTAAACTGTTAGAAAATGCTGTTGCCGAATTCTCAAAGCTGCCCGGGGTAGGGCAAAAAACAGCTTTGCGTTTGGTGTTGCATTTACTAAATCAGGATAAGGACGATGTAGAACGATTTAGCACAGCCATGACTAAGTTGCGCAACGAAATTCTTTTTTGCCGGGAGTGCCATAATATATCAGACCAGCCGGTGTGCGAAATTTGTACATCGCACAAGCGCGACCGCAGTACAATTTGTATAGTAGAAGATACACGAGACGTGATGGCTATTGAGAACACCAACCAGTTTAATGGTGTATATCATGTGTTGGGTGGCTTAATTTCTCCGATGGATGGTATAGGCCCATCCGACCTTGAAATAGACTCATTATTAGCCAGAATAACGCCTGGCGATGTTAAAGAAGTATTTTTTGCGCTTAGTGCTACTATGGAGGGCGATACTACTATATTTTATTTGAATAAAAGACTAAAAGATTACACTATAAGTATCTCTACCATAGCGCGTGGCATAGCTTTTGGTGGTGAATTAGAGTACGTAGACGAGATTACGCTTGGTCGATCAATTGCAACTCGTGTACCGTATGAAAATTCACTATCGAGATAAGGCGTATGAAGGTTTCTGTGATCATTGTTAGCTATAATATATGCAAGGTTTTGCGCCAGTCTTTAACTGCCGTGCAAAGATCTGTACAAAACCTTGATGCAGAAATTATCCTGGTTGATAATAACTCTGACGATCATACCGCCGAAATCATTTCAAAAGAATTTCCTGAAGTAAAAATAACTACTGCAACTGGGAGCCTGTCTCATTCTGTAAACCAGGGTGTCAGCCTGGCAAAAGGAGAATACCTATTGTTTTTAAGTCCGGATGCAATTACCAAAAAGGAAACCATTCGCAAATCTGTTGAGTTTATGGATAGCCACGTATCGGCAGGTGGTATGAGTGTGCGTATGCTCGATGTGGATGGCAATTATATGCAAGCCTCAAAAAAGACGCTTCCACGCCGTTGGGTAACGCTTTTTAAGATAACAGGCTTGCTTAAACAATTCTCTAAATCTCGGCTTACCGAGCATTACATTGCTCGGCATGACGACGAATTTGACACTACCGAAACAGACGTTCTGCATGATCGATTTATGATGGTCCGCAAATCCGTAATGGATATAGTTGGCTTGCTGGATGAACGTTTCGACCGTTATGGAGCAAATATTGATTTGTCATACCGCATTCGTTTAGCCGGTTTCAGGAACTACTACTTTCCTAAAACCTATATCATTAATCTGCAATACAACCGTTCAGGAAAATTTAGCTGGAATAATCTGAAAAGTTTTTATGGTGCGATGTTTATATTCGCGGTAAAATACATATTCAGATTGCCTGCTCTGTATGAAAAGCCAGCGCAGGAACTCTACCCGGCTTATGAACTTAAAGGATAAAATTGTTGTAATCACTGGTGCTTCATCAGGTATTGGTAAAGCACTTGCTTTAGAATTTGCCGCTCGCGGTGCAAACCTGGTATTGGGTGCCCGCCAGTACGTTACCCTTTGCGAAATATCGCAAAACATCGAAAAAACTTACGGTATTAAATGTATTGCTGTGCAATGTGATGTTACGCACGAAGAAGATTGTGCATTCCTGATCAAACAAGCTATCGTAACTTTTGGAAAGGTAGATGTACTGATAAATAATGCCGGTATTTCTATGCGCGCCCTGTTCAAAGATGCCGAGATCAATGTACTTCGTAGTTTAATGGATGTTAACTTTTGGGGTACTGTATATTGTACCAAATATGCTATGCCAGCTTTGTTGGCTAGCAAAGGCACAATAGTAGGTGTATCATCTATTGCAGGTTACAAAGGCTTACCGGGCCGTAGTGGTTATTCTGCTTCTAAATTTGCTATGAACGGTTTCCTTGATGCACTTCGGGTTGAAAACCTAAAAACAGGTGTGAATGTAATGATTGCCAGCCCTGGCTTCACTGCTTCAAATATTCGTAACACAGCTTTAAATAAATCCGGTGTTTCGCAGGGCGAAAGCAGCCTGGACGAGCAGAAAATGATGTCATCAGAAGAGGTTGCCAAGCGTATTGCCGATGGCGTTGTCAACCAATCCAGAACCCTTATTATGACTGGGCAAGGTAAGTTAACTGTTGTGCTAAGCAAGTTGTTCCCGGCTTTGTTGGATAAATTGGTTTATAATAAGTTTGCTAAAGAGAAAAATCCTCTGTTTTAATTTGGTATTCTACCAAACTCGTCATTATGAAGTACGAAGCAATCTCGTAGCAAGCATTGTTCGTTGTATATATCTACAAGATTGTGGGGCTATCGCAATGACAAATAATAATTAACCAACCACAGATAATTAGATTTTAGTATAATCGCTGATCTTACCTAAATGTAATTGCACCAAACCATTTTCGTCATGGACAAATGCAGGTGTAAACTTGGCGCCCCAAACTACCTCATTATGCTGATACGAGGTACGTGAGTGTACTGTTTGCGAAAATGTATCATCAAAGGCCTGTATTAAAACATTAAAGGTTGCATTTGACGACTTCATATCTTCTTCAGTAATATTATACAAGGGGCTGTCTTCGGTCAGTGGGTGTACCACTGTCCAACTGAGTGTAAGTATACTTACCTTGCTGCGTTCTAATGGCAGGGTATAAAATCTTCTTACGGTTTTACCATCAACAACTTCGTTAAAAGAGAAGGTAACTTCAATGGCCACCTCAAGCAAAATATTAAGCCTCATATTGGCCAGGCGGAACATTAACCCCCGGCCACCAGTGAGCGGATAGGGAGCAATTAAGATATTATCGCTAAAAACAAACTTAGCAGATGGGCGCGAAAAGCGACCGTATAACAGACCAGTTGCCAACGCGAAGGCCAGTAACCCAATCATGGATTCGAATGCCGCTACCCAATTTGTTACAACCCCAGCGGGGCTAATGTGGCCATAACCTACAGTTGATAATGTTTGCGCCGAAAAGAAAAACGCGTTTAAAAACGGATCGGTTACGTTGTTATCGGCTGTACCATGCAGGTTGCTTATACCTATCGATAAGTAAATTGTCGCAAAAAAAACATTAACAATAATATAGGCGGCAATAACCGTAAGCCAAAAGCTCGACCATTTCATGGTGATAAGCCTGTGATAGGTATTAGTAGTGCTAAAAAATGGAATACCCAAGCGTTTAACGTTAATGCTACCGTCGCGGTTTATAATTCGCTGGCGCACTGCCTGGGTACCAAAACCAAGGTCATCTTCGGGGTTTACATCTTGTTTTTTGATTGCCATGTACAGGTTATTGCAACTATTTTGATGTTAAAGTAAGTAAAAATATTATTCTGTTTGTTTTTATAAAAACTATATTCATATTTGCTGCACAGAAACAGATAATGAAAAATTTAAACATGAATTGGTGGTGGCTTAACGAGAAATCGTAAGGCAATCCCGTTTGTGTATATTTTATAAGATATTTCAAAGGTTGCCTAAATGGCAACCTTTTTTTTTGCCTGCCCCCCGACCCCTGAAGGGGGAGCAGATGAACTAGTCAGGGAACAAATATTATTAACAATTTAACCAAGTTCCCCCTTTAGGGGTTAATGGGACATGAAAGCGATATTAAACCATTTGTTCGAACACAAAACATTCAGCCGCGAGCAGTCTAAAGATATCCTGACTAACATTGCACAGGGTAAGTACAATAACTCGCAAATGGCGGCATTTATGACGGCCTATTGCATGCGCAGTATCACTGTAGATGAGCTGGAAGGTTTCCGTGATGCGATGCTAGATCTATGTTTACCGGTTGATTTGGACAATGATGATCTGATAGATCTTTGCGGCACCGGTGGTGATGGCAAGGATACCTTTAATATTTCAACCCTGGCCTCATTTGTGGTGGCGGGGGCTGGTTATCATGTGGCTAAGCATGGTAACTACGGTGTGTCATCCGGGTGCGGATCATCAAATGTGATGGAGTACCTGGGCTATAGTTTCACCAGCGATATGGATGAGATTAAACGTAGTATGTATCGCTCTAATATCTGCTTTTTACATGCGCCGCTGTTCCATCCGGCTATGAAAACGGTGGCACCCATTCGGAGGGAACTAGGTGTGAAAACCTTCTTTAATATGCTGGGGCCGTTGGTAAATCCGGCTAAACCAAAAAATCAGCTGGTTGGGGTTTATAATCTGGACCTGGCGCGTTTATATGCTTATCTTTATCAAAAATCTAATGCAAAATACACCATCGTAAATGCCTTGGATGGTTACGACGAAGTTTCGTTAACCGGCGATTTCAAAACGTTTTCTGCCGATGGCGAAAAGATCAACAGTATAGAGACTTTAGGGTTTGATAAACTAAATCCTTTGGCCATTGCGGGTGGGCATTCCGTTAGTGATTCGGCAGCTGTATTCACTACTATTTTAAATGCCGAAGGTACAGATGCACAACATAATGTAGTGTTATGCAATGCAGCGTTGGCAATACGCACCATCAATCCAGAGCAATCATTTGCCGATAGTTTTTACGAGGCAGAACAATCATTGTTGGGTAAAAAAGCATTAGCAAGTTTCAAAAATCTAATTAACGCCAACTAAAATGAAAATTAAGGTTTGCGGACTTAAAGAACCCGAAAATATTAAAGCAGTAGCTGCATTAAATCCTGACTATATGGGTTTTATAAGCTATGGCTTATCGCCAAGGTTTATCGGTAATTTAGCTGTGGATGTACTGGTTGAACTACCAAAATCAATCCAAAAAGCGGGAGTATTTGTGAACGACTCGTTGGATAACATTAGCGGGCTAATAAAAGAATACGGTTTTGACGCCGTGCAATTACACGGTTATGAAAATCCGGAGTTTTGCGAGGCGCTTAAAAAGCGAGTGACTGTTTTAAAGGCTTTTGGGGTTGATGAGGACTTTGATTTCGAACAGTTAAAACCTTATGTGGGTTATGTAGATTTCTTTTTGTTCGACACCAAAACACCCAAGCATGGTGGTTCTGGGAAAACTTTTAATTGGCAAATCCTGGATAGATATACCTTAAACGTGCCGTTCTTTTTAAGTGGTGGATTAAGCCCGGATAATATTCAACAAGTAATAACTATCAAACATCCGCAGTTTTACGGCGTTGACCTCAATAGCCGGTTCGAAACTGCACCGGGTATAAAAGATATAGAGAAATTAAGCAAAGCATTTGAATTACTAAGACAATCTGCTACAAATGAAATATAGCGTAAACGAACAGGGTTACTACGGAGATTTCGGCGGGGCATATATCCCCGAAATGTTGTACCCTAACATCGAGGAATTAAGGCAGCAGTACGAAGCCATTACTAATGACCCAGCTTACAAAGCCGAGTTTGATGCTTTGCTGAAAGATTATGTGGGCCGCCCTTCGCCACTATATCTGGCTAAGCGATTATCTGAGAAATATGGTGCCAATATTTATCTTAAACGTGAAGATCTGAATCATACTGGCTCACACAAGATCAACAATGCGATAGGTCAAATTTTACTGGCCGAGCGTTTAGGAAAAAAACGCATCATTGCCGAAACAGGAGCGGGGCAACACGGCGTTGCTACGGCAACAGTTTGTGCCCTTAAAGGCATTGAATGCGTAGTTTATATGGGCGAAATTGACATGGAGCGTCAGGCACCAAATGTTGCCCGTATGAAAATGCTGGGCGCTAAAGTTGTACCGGCAACATCTGGCAGTAAAACGCTTAAAGATGCCACCAACGAAGCCATGCGCGACTGGATTAATAACCCCATTGATACGCATTATATCATTGGTTCGGTAGTTGGGCCATATCCATATCCCGAGATGGTGGCCAGGTTTCAATCTATCATATCGTTAGAGACCAAGAAACAATTATTGGAACAAACCGGTAAGGAATTGCCTGATTATGCTTTAGCCTGCGTAGGTGGTGGCAGTAATGCAATGGGTATGTTCTATCATTTTTTGGATGACGAATCCGTTAAACTGATCGCCGTAGAAGCAGCTGGATTGGGTGTAGATAGCGGTCATTCGGCTGCCACATCTGTTTTAGGTCGCGAAGGTGTACTGCACGGCAGCCGCACCATTTTAATGCAAACAGATGATGGGCAGGTTATCGAACCTTACTCTATTTCTGCAGGTTTGGATTATCCGGGGATCGGTCCGCAGCATGCGCATTTGCACAAAGTTAAACGCGCCGAGTACGTGAGTATTACCGACGATGAAGCTTTAAATGCAGGCTTGTTACTATCTCAATTAGAGGGGATTATTCCAGCAATTGAATCGGCTCATGCCTTTGCTTATCTGGAAAAGATGACCTTTAAGCCAACTGACAATGTGGTAATTTGTCTATCTGGCCGAGGCGATAAAGATTTGGATACATATATAAAGCACTTTGGATATTAAATCGTAATAAATCCCTCTCTCGGGAGGGTTAGGGAGGAGAGCTACAAGAGATTATCTTGAGTATAAACCCCTCCCTTCAATTACACAATCCAACATTCCCTCCCTAGGGAGGGAATCAAAAATCACTTTACAAATACAATAAAATGAACCGCTTAAATAAGCTTTTCAACACAAAAAATAAAGATCTGCTATCGGTATATTTTACAGCGGGGCATCCAGATCTGAATAATACTGTCGCTATCGCCGAGGCATTAGAGAAAGCCGGTGTGGATTTCCTGGAGATTGGCTTTCCATACTCTGATCCTGTTGCAGATGGGCCGGTTATTCAATCGAGTTCCCTAATGGCATTGAATGCCGGGATGAATCTAAATTTGTTATTTGAACAATTGGGCGAGTTACGCCAGCGTGTAACTATTCCAATTTTGTTGATGGGGTATGCCAATCCAATGGTACAGTATGGTGTTGAACGTTTCTGTAAAAAAGCCGCTGAAGTAGGAGTAGATGGTGTAATTGTACCTGATTTGCCAATGTACGAGTACGAGTTGCTTTACAAAGATGTGTTTGCCAAATACGGTATCAGCAATATATTCCTGGTAACTCCACAGACATCAGAAGAACGCATCCGTAAAATTGATGGTTTGAGCAATAGTTTTGTATATCTGCTTTCGTCTGCATCTATTACAGGCAAGGCGCTTCAATTAAATGATCAGGTAGATACTTACTTTGCCCGGATTAAAGCTATGCAATTGAAAAATCCGACTATTGTCGGCTTTGGTATTGCAGACAATGCTGCCTTTAAAAAAGCATGCGAATTTAACAATGGTGCCATCGTAGGTACTGCTTTCGTGAAATTTCTGGGCTCAACACCAAACTACCTGGAACACATTAATGAATTTGTGCAGAAATTGAGAAATTAACCTTATTGTCATTCTGAACGTAGTGAAGAATCTTTCGCGCCACGCTATATCGCTCGGCAGATCGAAAAAGATTCTTCGCTATTGCTTTGAATGACAAAATTTGGGGATCTATTTATCTTGAGTCCCTATTCTGACTATCCCTTACAGGTACATGTCCAGATCGCCCTTACCTTCCCTCAATACCTCAAACTCACCAGATGTACAGTCGACTACGGTGGATGCAATGTTGCCACCATAGCCACCGTCAATCACCAGATCAACCAAGTCTTCATACTTTTCGTGGATCAGTTCGGGGTCGGTAGAATACTCGATAATATCATCGTCATCGTGGATAGATGCTGATACGATTGGGTTTCCCAAAACCTTTACAATTTCGCGGGCAATATCGTTATCGGGTACACGGATACCTACTGTTTTTTTAGTGCTGCTTAACAGTTTAGGGACATTATGGCTGGCATTAAATATAAAGGTAAATGGCCCCGGCAGAGCCTTTTTTAGCACCCTGAAACACGTATTATCAATGGGCTTGGTATAGTCGGCGATATTGCTCAGATCGTAACAAATAAATGAAAAATTAGCTTTCTCTGGTTTGATATTACGGATGCGGCAAATTTTTTCGATAGCGCGATGGTTGGTAATATCACACCCCAGGCCGTAAACGGTATCGGTAGGGTAAATGATTACACCGCCTTTGCGCAAAACATCAACAACTTGTTCAATAGCTTTGGGGTTCGGGTTTTCGGGATATATTTTAATCAGCATAATGTATGGCAAACTTAATTAACAATTAGTTTTAAAAAACGTTTATCTTCAAATAACCTGTCTAAATCACAATTTTATGAAGTGCTTGTGTTAACTACACATACAATGTAAGTGCAATATGCTTACATTGTATTACCAATTGCCTAACAGATTATATAAACCGTAAAAAAATTGATTCAATGAAGTGGGGTGCTTTGCGTATATGTATTTTTTACATTGTATTAAGCGTACTGTGGATAACGCTTAGCGATAAGATCCTCTTTTTATTTGAATCTAAAATATCCAATAGTACGCTTTTAATTTTAAGCAGTTGTAAGGGATATTTTTTTGTGTTGATGACCGGTTTGTTATTTTATAAGTTGATTAAGGTTGACGAAGTTCGCTTAAAAGAAAGTGAAAAAAAATATCGTACCATGTACGAGGGTAACCCGCTGCCCATGTGGATCTATGATCTCACAACACTGAAATTTGTTTCTGTTAACTCGGCAGCCGTTAAAAATTACGGGTATTCTGAGGAAGAATTTTTGCAGAAAACAACGCTCGAAATCAGACCCCCCGAAGATATTCCAAAGGCTTTAGAAGCTATTAATAATATTCGCACCGATACAGTCACGGCATCAGAATGGACCCACGTTAGGGCAGATGGCAGCCGATTTCACGTCACCGTTAATTCGCAAAAGCTAATTATCAATAACAGGCCTTACATTATGGTGATAGCCAGGGATATTACCGAAAAAGTAGCTTTTGAAGAAAAGTTGAAAAATCTGAATAGGAGGCTTTTGGAAGAGAAAACAAGGTTGAGTGATACACAACTACTGGCAAAGTTGGGCGGATGGACTTTTTATCTGGATGAAAAACGACTAGAGTGGTCGGATGAGATTTATAAAATTACAGACCATACACCAGAGCCAAATGAAAATTTGTTTGAGGTGTACCTTGCTCATATTTATCCCGAAGACAGGCCTGCTATGATAGCTGCCGCAGAAACTTTAATTAAAAGTGGTGGAGGGTTCGATGTTACCCATCGTATTAGGTTGCACGATGGGCAAACTCGTTACATACATCATGTTGCCAGATTGGAGTATGAGGATGGTAAGCCTTACAGGGTAGTGGGTTCTTTACAGGATATTACAGCGTACAAAGAAAAAGAAAACAGGGTTGAACAGCAGAATAAGATGTTGCAAGATATAGCGTGGGTAAACTCGCATCAAATACGCGGGCCGGTGGCATCTATGTTGGGTTTATTTAATTTGTATAATGAAGTGCAAACTCCGGATGAAAAGGAGGGCATCGTTAAAATGATTCAAACTTGTGCTGTAAATCTGGATAAGATGGTGAAAGATATAGCAGGCAGGATAGATACAGAACTGGATAACAAGGACTGAGGTAAATAAAAAGGGTGTGGAATATATATTCCACACCCTTTTTTACATTTTGATATTACTAATTACGCTTGTTTAGCAAACTGAGCGTTGATAATCAATTTAATGTCTTCGCCTACAACGATGGCACCTGCTTCGGTGATACCTTCCCAGGTTAAGCCAAACTCTTTACGGTTAATTTTACCTGTAATTTCGAAACCTGCTTTAGTGTTGCCGTAAAAATCGGTAGCAGTACCACCAAATTCAACGTTTAATGTAATCGGTTTGGTGATGCCTTTGATAGTTAAATCGCCGGTTAAAGTATAATCACTATCGTCAACTTTTTTCAATGAAGTTGATTTGAAAGAAATCTTTGGATAAGTAGCAGCATCAAAAAAGTCTGGGCCAGCTAAATGTTGATCACGCGCTTCCTGAGTTGTATCAATACTAGCTACATCTAAAGAAAAATCAATTTTTGAATCCTGAAAGTCATCACTTTCGGTCAAAACTTCGCCTTCAAATGATTTGAAAAAGCCTGTTACAGTTGAAATTACAAGGTGTTTAACTTTAAACTGAACCTCTGAGTGCATTGGGTCTAAAACCCATTTTGTTTCTGTTGCCATGGTATATGATTGTTTTATTGAATCAAATATATAAAATATATGTTTAAACATGTATTTATTAATGCATTAATTTACACTGCATAAACAAATCGCTTTAAATTACTGATTGCATTGTGAACTTACTAACTCATTTATGTGATTTTTGTTGCTTTACTTTGTTAAATATCTATAAATCATGAGGAAACTATTCATTGTATCATCCGTCATAATTCTGCTTGTTTTGGGAGGATGGACTATTTTGTGGAAGCCGGCTATATGGTCATTTGTTATTATCGGGCCAATTATTTTAGTAGGGGTATATGATCTTTTTCAGCAGAAGCATAGCATTGTACGCAACTTCCCGGTATTTGGTCACCTGCGTTTTTTGGCCGAAGAGCTTCGACCAAAAGTTTACCAGTATTTTGTGGAGAGCGATACCGACGGTACACCATTTAACCGGCAAAGCCGCAGCGTAATTTATCAACGGGCGAAAAAGGTAGATGATACGAGCCCATTCGGTACCGAGTTAGATGTATACCAGAATGGCTACGAGTGGTTAAACCATAGCATAGCCGCTATAGACCATAAAGAATTAAACAGTGCGCCACGGGTGGTAATAGGCGGACCACAGTGTACGCAGCCATACTCGGCCAGTGTTTATAATATTTCGGCTATGAGTTTTGGCTCTTTGAGCGAGAACGCGATACTGGCTTTAAACGGTGGTGCTAAAATTGGCGGTTTCGCACATAATACGGGCGAGGGCGGTTTGAGCGACCATCACCTGGAACCGGGCGGCGATATCATCTGGCAAATTGGAACCGGGTATTTTAGCTGCCGCCATAAAGATGGCACCTTTGATTATAATGCCTTTGCAGAACGTGCCGTAAAACCACAAGTAAAACTGATTGAGATTAAATTGTCGCAGGGAGCCAAGCCCGGCCATGGTGGTATTTTGCCAGCCGCTAAAGTTACCCCAGAGATTGCGAAAATCAGGCTGGTTGAGATGGGGCAGGATGTGGTGTCGCCTCCGGGACACACCGCATTTAGTACGCCTGTAGAGATGCTGCACTTTATTCAGAAGTTACGCGAGTTATCGGGTGGTAAGCCTGTGGGTTTTAAATTATGTGTCGGCCACAAGAGCGAATTCCTGGCTATTTGTAAGGCTATTGTTAAAACTGGTATCTACCCAGATCATATTACTGTTGATGGAGGCGAAGGTGGTACCGGTGCAGCACCGCTTGAATTTGCCAACTCGGTTGGTATGCCGCTGCGCGAAGCACTTGCCTTTGTTTATGATGCTTTAACCGGCTTTAATATTAAAAAGCATATCCGCATTATAGCATCAGGAAAAGTAGCAACCGGATTTGATTTGGTTAAGAATTTTGCATTAGGAGCCGATATGTGTAATAGTGCCCGCGGAATGATGTTTGCCTTGGGCTGTATACAAGCCCTGGAATGTAATAAAAACACTTGCCCAACCGGAGTTGCCACCCAGGATAAAAGTTTGATGAAGGGACTGGTTGTGGATGATAAGAAAGTGCGCGTGGCAAACTTTCAGAAAGAAACTGTGGCCAGTGCTGTGCAAATGATTGGTGCCAGTGGCCTGCGTACGCCTTGCGATTTGCACCGGGCTTATATTTATCGCCGGACCAGTGCTAACCAGATTCAGACTTATGCCGAGTTGTTTCCTTACATACCGATTGGCAGTCTGCTGCAAACACCTTACCCTGCGCAATTTGAGTTCGATATGGCCATCAGCAGCGAAGATACTTTTGTGCCAGATTATAGTAAAGTGGGGAGCGTGCTGATTAATCCGGTGGCTGTTTAATCTTATAAGAACACCTTACGGTAGAGACACAATAGCTTGTGTCTTTTTTTATTTTATAAGAATTAGTTATTAACCCTGGCGGCAATAATCTTGATGATTAATACTAAAGGAACTGCTTGCGCTATGATGCCTGCGATAATGATTGAATTGTTCATGATAGTTAGATTGATAGGTTGGTAAATGAATATTAGTTATTAACTCTTGAAGCAATGATTTTAACGATCAACACTAATGGAGCTGCTTGAGCGATGATACCGGCGATTAAGATTGTATTGTTCATGATTCCTGTTGTTTTATATATAGATTGTTCGATAATGGGATGGTTTAATTATTAATTGTTAACTCTTGAAGCGATGATTTTAACGATTAATACGATTGGAGCTGCTTGTGCTACGATGCCTGCGATTAAGATTGAGTTGTTCATGATTTTATGTTTAAAGTTTTAATTAATGTTTGATGTATAGGTTAAGGCAATATCAATGCCGACAGTGGAGAATTAATTAAAACGGCATTTTAATGTATTTAAAGGCTGTTTTTGCAAGTGGGGAAATTTATCGCAAAGAAAATATCGGGGAAATATTTGTGGAATTGGGGAAAATGTTACGACCACAACTTGTATTTTGGATGTCAGGCTGAGGTACTCGAAGTCTGGTGCAGATGGCCGACGCTTATCCTTCGACGGGGCTCAGGATGACAACGTTCGGCGGTATTTATTATAGAACTCGTGCGCGCGTCTCCAGACGCGTGCGGATTAGGTGGCATTTTATAATGCCCATAAAACAAAAACGGGAGCCATGGGCTCCCGTTTTTAATATCGTAAAGACACAATAACTTGTATCTCCTATAAATCTAATTAAAGCGCTAAAACTTCTTTAACTCTATCTGCAGCTTCTTTTAATAAAATAGCAGAGTAAACTTTTAAACCAGAGTTATCGATCAAAGCTTTACCTTCTTCGGCATTGGTACCTTGTAAACGTACAATGATCGGAACAGGGATATTACCAATTTCGTTGTAGGCATCAATAACACCTTGAGCAACACGGTCGCAACGAACAATGCCACCGAAAATGTTGATCAGGATAGCTTTAACGTTAGGATCTTGCAAAATGATGTTGAAACCAGCTTTAACCGTTTGTGCGTTAGCAGTTCCGCCCACGTCTAAGAAGTTAGCAGGTTCACCACCGGCAATCTTAATAATATCCATGGTAGCCATTGCTAAACCGGCACCGTTAACCATACAACCAACGTTACCATCAAGCTTAACATAGTTAAGGTTTGATTTGCTGGCTTCAACCTCTGTAGGGTCTTCTTCAGCGGTATCGCGCATGTCTGCGTAGTCTTTATGGCGGTATAATGCATTATCATCAATGTTAACTTTAGCATCAACAGCTAAAATCTTATTGTCAGATGTTTTTAATACGGGGTTAATCTCAAATTGAGAAGAATCGGTAGCATCGTAAGCTTTGTATAAAGCGGTGATAAATTTCACCATTTCTTTAAACGCTTCGCCGCTTACACCTAAATTAAAGGCAATTTTACGCGCCTGGAAAGCTTGTAAGCCAACTTTAGGATCAATCTCTTCTTTGAAGATCAACTCTGGAGTGCTGTGTGCAACTTCTTCAATGTCCATACCACCTTCGGTAGAGTACATGATAATGTTACGGCCTTTAGCGCGGTCAAGCAATACGCTGATATAAAATTCTTTGGTTTCGCTTTCGCCCGGATAGTAAACATCCTGAGCAATTAAAACCTTACTTACTAATTTACCTTCGGGACCTGTTTGTGGAGTAACCAGTTGCATACCAAGTATAGCACCTGCTTTTTCTCTTAAATCATCCAGATTCTTGGCCACTTTAACACCACCGCCTTTACCACGGCCGCCGGCATGGATCTGGGCTTTAACAACAACCCAGTCTGAACCGAAATCTTCTTTCATTTTTTTAGCAGCCTCAACAGCCTGGTCAACGGTATCGGCAACTATGCCTTCTTGTACCCTTACGCCAAAACTTTTTAAGATGGCTTTGCCTTGATATTCGTGAATGTTCATGTCTACTGTTAGAATTTGCGGTAAATCTACAATTTCATCCCTATTTATGAAACCTTAATTTATTTTATCCATTAATTATTACAGTTGATACATTTTGGATCGTAATATTCTATTTTTGCCATAATGCTTAAAGCGCTTAATATTCAAAAACAATTCGGTAACCTGCATATATTAAAAGGTGTTAACCTTGAGGTAAATAAAGGCGAGATCGTAGCTATTGTGGGCGCGTCGGGCGCTGGCAAAAGTTCATTGCTTAACATCCTGGGCACATTAGATAAGCTGGATAGCGGCAAAGTGATCATCGATGGTATCGATACAGGTACATTAAGCAGTAAACAGCTTAGCGCTTTCCGTAATCATAAAATAGGGTTTATATTTCAATTCCACCATTTATTGGTTGAGTTTACCGCGCTCGAAAATGTGTGTATCCCAGCTTACATAGCGGGTACATCAAAACCTGTTGCCGAAAAACGTGCGATAGAATTATTAAATAAATTGGGTTTAGGCGAACGCCTACATCACAAACCGGCTCAATTATCAGGTGGTGAGCAGCAACGTGTTGCTGTAGCCAGGGCGTTGGTAAATAATCCTGCTTTGATTTTTGCAGATGAACCTTCGGGTAACCTCGACTCGGCCAATGCACGTGAACTTCATGAGCTTTTTTTGCAGTTGCGTGATGAGTTTAATCAAACCTTTATTATAGTAACCCACAATGAAGACCTTGCCAATCTATCTGACAGGAAGGTGTTGATGCGGGATGGTTTAATTGTTCAGGAATAATATATAAATAGTGAGTGTACTGATAACAGCTGCATCAACAGCAAAAGCATACCAGGTAAAAGGAACCATACAGGCAGAAGAAATTGTTTTGGGCGATTATGAAGAATTGCCCGAAGTGATGATCAAAGCAGGTAAAATGATCAAACTGCCTAACCCTAAAAGTGCAGCCTATATACATGAGATGCTGGCCTTATGCCTCGATAAAAATATAACAGCTATTTACCCTTTACGCAATATCGAAATGGATTTGCTAAAGGAAGCCCAGTTATTGTATGATGAATATGGTATAAACATCAATTATACTGCCGATGGTTTATAGTGAGATAGATCCGCGCAAGCAAGCTTTTGTTTTTGAGCTTGATAATGTGTTATATCCGGAAAAGGATTACCTGTTACAGGTTTATTACCTGTTTGCCAATTTTTTAGAGTATACCGAAATGCTGGACGCCAAAGCGATGCTCAGCGTAATGACGGTTGCCTATGAAGAGTATGGACACGAAGGCGTTTTTGATTCGCTGCAAAAGGAGTTTAACATAGACATCAAATACGCGCAGAATTTTCAGATTTTATTGGGTAATGCCAAGTTGCCGTTAAAATTACTGTTGTATCAGCAAATGTTAGATCTGATGCAAGAGATCGTTATTGATCGTAAGAAATTATTTATCGTTACTAACGGCAATCCGCAGCAACAATTAAACAAAATAAGACAAATAGAATGGCACGGATTGGAGCAATACCTAATCTGTTACTTCGCCAACGAGTACGCATTAAAACCCGAGCCGGATGCGATACATACCTTAATTCACGAACATAATTTGCAACGTCGCGATCTGTTAATGATCGGCAGCACAAAAACTGATGAGTTAAGTGCCGAAGCAAGCGGAATAGACTATATTGAGATCGGAAAATTTATTGATACCCCATTAAAGTAAAACTTAAAGCATCCTATTTTGTGGTCTGTAAATAAATATTTTATGGATAATAAACTATTTGTTAAAATGATGCGTATTTGTTAAAATGAGCCATATGAAAAAAGTATTACTATTTATATTATTAGGTGTAGCTGTTTTTAGCGAAGGTTGCAAGAAAGATAAAACATCTCCAACAGATGCCATAAAAACGCCGCCGGGTTCAACATTCGATCTGATTCGTGACTCTGTTTATTTATACGCAAAAGAAGCCTATTATTGGCATGATGCCCTGCCAGATTATACAACCTTTAATCCACGGCAATATACCGCCACGGCAGATCTGGATGCGCTTACCAAAGAAGTAAATGTAATATCGCAGTACAAAATAAACCCGGTTACAGGTAAGCCATATGAATACTCGCCTTTAGACCCAGGAGAAGCTAAGTACTCTTTTATTGATGATGGTAAAATCTCATCCGAGCTAAATTCTGTTACCGGAGATTTTGGTTTTGCACCGTTTTACAGTACTGCGACGGATCTTAGGGTTAAGTATGTATATGCGGGTTCGCCGGCAGATAACGCCGGTATCAAACGCGGATACAAAATAACTGCCATGAATTCTATCACATCATTTAACTCGGGTGATGCCACTAATGTCCAGGCGGTTATTGATGCTTTTAGTAATAGCACTTCTATTACCATGACTTTGCAGAGGCCCGACGGTACTTCATTTAATGTTTCGCTTAATGTAGCGGTTTATACTGTAAACCCAATTATAACAAGTAAGGTAATTGATTTAGGCAATGGTAAAAAGGTGGGTTATATCGTGTTTAATAGTTTTGTTGTATTAAGCAATGTACAAAGTAAACTTGATGCCATTTTTAGTGGCTTTGCAACCAGCGGTATTACAGATCTGATTGTAGACTTACGTTACGATGGTGGCGGGTATGTTGAAACTGCCCAGTACCTTGATGGCTTGATTGCGCCATCATCTACCTCGGGCAAATTAATGTATAATACCTATTATAATGATGTTTTAACGGCAGGAAACGCAACTTTGCCGCAGGTAAAAGGTTTTGACTTTTCTGTAAAAGGTAATGCCGCTTACTTTGGCAGCTCACACCCATTAAATTTAAGCCGAGTGTTCTTTATAGTAACGGGTAGTACAGCTTCTGCAAGCGAGCTTACAATTAATAGCCTTCGCCCTTATATGAATGTGCAGCTGGTTGGTAAAACAACCTATGGTAAGCCTGTTGGGTTCTTTGCCATTAACATTAATAAATATCAACTTTACACCCCAGAGTTTGAAACTAAAAATTCTGCCGGGCAAGGTGGGTATTACACAGGTATGGTGCCGGCAAGTACAGATTATCCTGGTTCTATTGCCAACGATGATGTAACCAAAGATTTTGGTGACGTAACCGAAAATTTATTAGCAACTACGCTAAATTACATTAATACAGGTGCGTACAAAACCTCATCTATAACAACGCAAAGCTTAAACTCAACTAATTCAATAGCTGTTGATCAAAGTACACTGGCCACACAAATGGATCGTGGCTTTAAAGGCATGATCTTAAAAGGGAAGCGCAAATAATATCGAAGAGAATATATTCGGGAAGCGCTTGAGGAAACCTGGGCGCTTTTTTTGTTAGTCGGCCAGTTCGCGAAGATCTACGGGTACTACACGCGATACGCCTTGCTCAACCATGGTAACGCCGTAAATAACATCTGTACTGGCAATGGTACGTTTGTTATGCGATACCACGATGAATTGAGAATCTGTAGAAAACTTGCGGATGATGTTGTTGAACTTATCGATGTTAGTATCATCCAACGGTGCGTCAACCTCGTCAAAAATACAGAATGGGGCAGGCTTTAATAAATAAAGGGAGAAGAGGATTGCTGTGGCTGTTAACGTTTTCTCTCCACCTGATAACTGGTTGATGGAGAGCGGCCTTTTACCTTTTGGCTTAGCAATAATATCGATGTCCGATTCTAAGGGTTGATTAGGATCAGTCAGAATCAAATCGCAAGAGTCCTCGTCATTAAACAGCGAGCGGAACACCTTGATAAAGTTTTCGCGCACCATAATAAAGGCTGTCATAAACTTTTCTTTGGCAGTATCATCAATCTCTTGTATGGTTGCCAGGAGTGAAGCCTTGGCTTCAAGTAAGTCTTTCTTTTGGGTATTAATAAACTGGTAACGCTCATCCATTTCGTTATAGGCTTCAATAGCCATCGGGTTAATGGCACCGAACTCGTCCAGTTGTTTTTTCAGGCGTTCTGTTTTGTCGCGCAGTTCGCTTTCGGTTTCTTCTGCAGGGGGCGGGGTATCCAGCAGATCCTCTATATCCACACTAAACTCAACCGACAGGCGTTCTTTTAGCGCATTCAAGTCCAATTTGAGGCTATTACGTTTTTCGCGTAATTCAGTCTCAATAACTTCGGCCTGGTCTTTTTTGCGGCGTAGTGCTGTTACCTCATTCTCTGTCTCGGTTATTTTACCGCGCGATGCATAGTAAAGTTGCTCAGCCTCTTGGGTTCCTTTTTCCATGGCTTCGCGCTGTACGTACATGGCAATTAGGTCCTCGTCAGAGTGATCGGTTTCTTTCATGGTTTCCAGCATGGCAACCTTGAGTTTTTCCAACTCTGCCGCATTTTGGTTAATACGGGTTTCTAAACTATCGTGCTGGGTTTCGCGATACTCGAGATCTTTGAACAAGCCCGAAACCTTGTTCTGCTGTTGATGGAAACGAATATTCTCCTGATTATATGCGCCCGATTGCACGGTCACATATTCATTCAACTCGTTAAAGGCCTGCTGCTTATCAAGCATCAGCTCACTTTGTATCAGCTTTTGGGTTTTAAGTTCTGCCAGCTGTGGTTCGGCGGCCAGCATATCAGTTTGTATGGTTGATATTTTGGCAGCAATATCTTCTTTACGGTTCCGGCTGTTTTCTATGAACGATTGATATTGTTCTTGCCGGGTTTTAACCGTGATGAGTTCTGTATTGAGGCGGTTAAGGTCTTGCTGCTTCAAACGTATCTCGTCTGCACGGGTCGATGCTTTAAAGGCAGTTAACTTATTTTGCAGTTGCTCTACGTTTTGATTGGCTTTATTTACATCGGCTTCCATGCCTTTAATCTCACGGGCAAGGTTCTCTAAATTCTTAGCACGACCAATCCGCTTACCTTCAAACAAACCTACCGAACCACCGGCAACGGTATATTTCGATTTGTTGAACTTGCCGCTTTTACCTAATAGCACTATACCATCGGGCAACTCAGCATTATTCAGGTCGTTTTCTGTTGCATCATCTATCAGATAAACGTTTTTGAGTAGGTTACCAACCAGATTTTTATATCGGCTATCAACCTCCACAACACTTAAAGCCGGCACATAGCCCGGGCTTGGAATTTCTGTTGTATTAGATACGGGCTGATAGTTATTCAGAATAAAAAACTGCGCGCGTCCCTTAGCCGAGTTACTCAATAGGTTGATAGCGCTGATAGCATCATCATAATTATCAACCACATAATAGTTCATCAAAGGCTCCAGATAGTTTTCGATGGCGATGCGGTAATCTTCTTTACAGAAAAGCACATCACTAAACAGTGGGGCATTTTTAGACCATCCTGCGTTCTTCTTTAAAAAACGGATCGACTCAGGGAAACCCTCCAAATTGTCAACCATACTTTTGGTTAACGTATACTCGTTTTGCTTGGCGTCCAGCTTACGGCTTTCCTGCCTTACATAGTCTTTAACACGTGCTATTTCGGCGTCTGTATCTTTTATTTGTTCTTGCAGAGTAGCCTCACTGGTTACCGCCTGGTTGTACTCCGTTTGCAAAGTCTCGGTGCGATATTGCAGTTCCGCTACCAGTTGGTTAAAGTGCGATAGCTCTACTTCTTTACCAGCAGCATCCTCCATATTACGCTGGCTCTCTTGTTCTAAAGCCTGCTGTTGGATGCGTAATATATCGATATCCTTCTCTGTTTTATAGATCTGGTTTTGCAGGCGGTTGTTGATGTTGTTAAGCTCATTCAATTCTTCGCGCGATGCAGTCTGATCGGCACGTAACTCATCAACGGCTTGTTTTAATTCGGCAACGCGACTTTGTACCGTTTGCAGGTTTTCTTCTTCGAGCGCTTTTTCTTCTGATAAACGTTTGATGTTGTATAATACGTGGTTCAGCTGGTTGCGGTCGCGTTCCAGTTCTTCGTTCAGGCGGCTTTCTTTATCCTTTTGATATTTAAGCTGTTCGTTACGTACCTTTTTTTCACTTTCGTAAGCGCGAATCTTACCCACATACTCGTTGGTAGCCTTTTGCTGTACGGAGAGGTTTTTCTCATTAGTCAGGCTATCCAGCTTTTGCTGCTGAATAGTGGCTTCTAACTTATCTATCTGGGCGACTATACCCGTTTTATCTGCTTTTTCTTTTTGTTCCTGTTCCTCAATGCGGCTCAACGACTCACTGAAGGAAACAATACGGAACGATGCCAGCATAATGCTCAGCGTTTTATACTGTTCTTTTAAACGATAATAACGTTCTGCTTTTTTTGCTTGGTTTTCGAGCGTCTTTAGGTTTTTTTCGATCTCGAACAAAAGATCTTCTACACGGGAAAGATCTGCCTCTGTATCTTTTAGCTTACCGAAAGTTTGCTTTTTGCGAAGCTTATATTTTGAAATACCCGATGCTTCTTCGAACAGGTTTCGGCGCGAGCCTTCTTTGTTAGTAATGATCTCGTCGATCATCTTGAGCTCGATGATAGAGTAGGAGTCAGCTCCGATACCGGTATCTAAAAATAAGTCGGTGATGTCTTTCAGGCGGCACTGTACATCATTGAGGCGATACTCACTTTCGCCCGTACGATACAGTTTACGCGTAATCGTAACCTGTGAGAATTCGGTAGGCAGGATGTTTTTTGTATTGTCGAAGGTAAGCGAAACCTCGGCCAGGTTGGCTGGCTTACGGCTTTTACTACCGTTGAAAATGATGTTCTCCATTTTCTCAGACCGCAGCATCCGTGTGCTTTGTTCGCCCAATACCCAACGGATACTATCAACTACGTTTGACTTGCCACAACCATTAGGCCCAACAATGGCGGTAATACCTTCATTAAAATTGATGGTAATTTTATCGCCAAAACTTTTAAAGCCTTTAATTTCTAGTCGCGTGAGCTGCATTTACGGGTAATAGTCAATCAATAATCAACCTTCAAAGTAATCATAAAAAACTGAGTTTTGAAAGCAGAAAGGAAGAAAGATTGAAGAATTAAGGACAAGAGATTAATGATAAGTATAATGAAAAAGTTCCCTCCCTTGGGAGTATTAGGTATGGGTTTCTATGCGTTCCAAAACATTTCTCCGTTTCATTGATTAACTGCTATACAACCATACAAAATAAGATATGAAAATTGCAGTTTTTGGTGCAAGTGGCCGTATTGGCAGCCGGATAGTTAACGAAGCTTTAAGCCGCGGGCATGATGTTACCGCGGTGGTTCGCCACCCCGAAACCTATACAGGAGGAAACCGCCCGCATTTATATGTTGCCAAGGGCGATGTGTTTGATTCGCAACATGTTGAAACCGGTGCTTTCGATCATGATGTTGTGGTAAGCGCTTATAGTAATACCGGAGGCGCAACTCCGCACAGCATTGCCGAAGTTGCTGTACCCTTAATTAAGGGTTTAAAACAAGCTCATGTAAAACGTTTGATCGTAATCGGCGGGGCAGGCAGCCTGGAAGTATCGCCAGGTTTGCAGTTGGTAGATGCGCCTGGTTTCCCCGAAGAATATAAAGCCGTTTCCTTAGCGCACCGCGATGCCCTAAAGATCTATCAACACGAAAAAGATTTAGAATGGACATCAGTTAGCCCGTCAGAATTAATATACCCCGGAGAGCGCACCGGTAAATACCGTATCGGCACCAATCAGCTATTAAAGGATGAGCAAGGCAAAAGCCACATCAGCATGGAAGATTTTGCCGCCGGTATTTTAGATGAGATCGAAAACCCGCAACATGTTAGAAGCCAGATGACGGTGGGATATTGATTAAAAGAATCAAGAAATAAGACTCGAGAATCAAGACTGAAACCTCCAATTTTTCATTCTGAACGCAGTGAAGAATCTTCTTCAATTTGTATAGCCGCTTGGGTTATTTAAGAAGAATCTTCACTTACATTCGGAATGACAGAATTATACTGAGAGTTATCATGAAGACACTCGAAGCATAAGCGTAGGCACCTGCATAATACTTCGACGGAGCTCAGTATGACACCTTATTGTATAAAATATTCTAGACGTATATCTCTCCCTTTAAATAAGTAACGGCTTTGCCACTCATCAGCACGCGGTCGCCTTTAAGTTCGCACCAGAGTTCGCCTTTGCGGGCAGATACCTGGTAGGCGTGGAGTTTGTTTTTACCGAGTTTTTCGGCCCAGTATGGGATAAGATTGCAGTGGGCTGAACCTGTAACGGGATCTTCTGGAACACCAGCCGAAGGTGCGAAAAAGCGGGATACAAAATCAACCGTATTGCCAGGCGCGGTTACAATTACACCGATGGTGTCAATCTCGGCCAGGGACATGTGATTTGGATTGATGTCCAGGATATCTTGCTCGTTTTCATAAACTAAAAAGTAATCTCTTGATCTTAATACAGCAATTGGCTCTTTACCATTATCGCCCAATGCCTCTAATAAGCCTGTAGTGAGATCAACAGGATAAGGTGGCCTTGATGGGAAATCGAGTGTGTATTTATCGTCTTGTTTGGTCACCTTAAGTACACCGGCTTTTTGTGTGTCAAACAATATCTCTTCGCCGGTATAACCAAACTGAGTATATATAATGTGAGCGGTGGCAAGTGTGGCGTGGCCGCAAAGATCTATCTCCAGTTCGGGCGTAAACCAGCGTAAATGATAACCATGAGCAGTTTTCACGAAGAAAGCAGTTTCCGCCAGATTGTTTTCTGCGGCGATTTTCTGCATAGTTTCGTCGGGTAGCCACTCTTCGAGCGGGCAAACTGCCGCCGGGTTACCGCCGAACAAACGGTCGGTAAAGGCATCGGCCTGGTATATGGGGATGGTTATCATTGGAATTAGATGCTAGATTACTAATATAGGTATTACCCTACAAAATCTACTCTATCCACAGTACAGAATTACCTGTACCATATTGGTTTTGTTCCCATTGCTTATTGCCGGGGTCGAGTATCCAGTTGCCATCAACCAGAAACTTATAAAGGTATTTGCCGGGTTTAAGACGCATGCTGATGTTCCATTCATCGCCTTTATGTGCCATGGTATAGCCTTGTTCGTTCCAATTAATAAAGTCGCCGATAAGGCGCACGGTATGGGCATTTGGGTAACCTTTTAACGTAAATGTATGGTTTGGCCTTACGGCCAAAAAAGAATTAATCTTGCTATCGGTGGTAATCTGGTGCGGATTTACCGGGTCGGGGATAAATTGCCCGTCTACCACAAATTTATATTGATAGTTACCGGCAGAAATAGTGTAGGGAAGCACCCAGCCTGTAGCCGTTTTGGTGAGCGGTAACATTTCGGTATCCCAGTTATTAAAGCCGCCTGTAACAAATACTTTGCGGGCATCAGCATAGCCGTTTAGTTTGAAGGTAATTTGTTCGCCCATTAGTAGTACAGAGCTTGGTACGTTGTTCTGCAATTGGGTAAGCTTATTAGCTGGGTCGGTTATCGGAGTGCCATTTACATTGAAGCGATACAGGTAGTTACCATCGTGCAGATAAAGTGATGCTTCCCACGAGCCATCTTTTAGGCGCATAGGTATCTCGGCAAATTTATTAAAGCTGCCGGCTACGGTAACTTTGCGGGCTGTTGCATGGTTTCCCAGTTTGAATGTGTAATTGTAGCGGTAATAAATAGAGTTGGTATTTCCCGCCCCATCGTCCTCGGTCAGGTTGTTGTTAGCGTCGGTTGTCCAATCGTTGTTGATGATAAATTTGTAGGCATATTTGCCTGGTTCTAAACGTATGTCGAAAACCCAGCCGCTATCGGTTTTGTTCATGTTACCTTTAATGGTGCTCCAGCTATTAAAGCTGCCCGATACTTGTACGCGCCTTACATTGGTATTGCCGGGTACAAAGAACCTGGTTAGCCCGGTGGGCAGCTCGCGAACAGTAACTTTCGAAAAACTATTAACCCCAAAAGCCACTTCGCCCGGATAACCTGGTTTAGAAGTGCTTTTATACACATTGCTGCTTAGCAGGTATGGTGTTAACTGTGCATTTTTATTTATATCTCTTAAAGGGCGATCTAACTTAACGATGTTGTTTTTAGCTTTAACCTGCCAGCCATTTTTAATGGCGGGAGTGTAATTGCCATGTATTAACATATCGGCAGTTTGCCCTGTTACACCGGCCGATTTTAATACACTGTCAATCTCTGCCTTAGAGGAAGTTAAATCCAATATCAGTACCAAATGATTACGTGACATCACCATGCGGTTACGCTTCTGTGCCATTGCCGCATTTAAGCAGCACAGCATCAGTAACATTGTAAATAAATGTTTAAGCGCTCTCATTTTTACTATTGATTGTTGTAAATGTACATTTCAAATTCTTTTTTTGCGAAGTTTATAGTGAAAATACCACGCGAAAAAAAGTCGTACCCCAGTATGCCATCAACACTATAACCGTAAGCCTTGCCTATGTTTTCGAGGTTTGATACTAAAACCCGGTTACTGATGGAAGGATAATCGCCGATGATCAGCTTATCAAAATGTGCATAAATAATTTCGTATGATGTGCCACCAACGCCAACTACATTGCTGCGGTTTATTACCTGTAATGATTTGATAATGGATTTGGGTACATGCAGATCGAGCATATTGGTTTCGGCACCGGTATCAAAGGCAAACCAAATGCTCTTGTCGTTAACGTTACCTTTGATAAATACCACATCGTTCATATACTTAAACGGTGTTTTAATATCGGGGGTTCCAAACACTTTTTCGCTGGGTAATATCTCTCCTTGTTTATCTACTTTGTGGATGTAGAGCAGATTCTTCGAAATATCTATCGTAATAGCCAGCTTGGCGAATAGGCGGGTACCCAATAGCCCCAGGATCTTTATTTTTTTGCTGTTTTCTATGCCCGAAAGGTCGGTTACGTCGGCAACCAAGCGGTCATAATGCAGATCAAATCCCAACGAAAAATTATGCACTATTGCAGTAAATGATCCATCGGTAACGCCGTTAACGCCGGTGGCTTCGTGCTCTTTGATTGGTAGCAGGTCCCGAAAATAAGTGGCATTTAATATAAGGTAGGGCGCGCCTGTATCCAGTACAAAGTTACCTTCCAGCGAATCTATTTGTGCTTCTACGATGATGAGATTGCCCGCCCGTTTAAAGGGCACGGTTAATACTTTGAAATCCCCGTATGGGTCCGAGTCGCCCAATTCCAATTCTTTTAAATTAACACCGCCTATTACAATGCCAGATTTACCTACAGCCATGTTACTGTATAGCGCTGATAGTAGAAAAGCAAGAAGCAAAACACGGTTGAACATCGGTTATCCCTGGTATAATGATAAGACGCGGGGAAAAGAAATTCGTTACAAATGCTAGAGTAAGAATCGAGAGATAAGAATCAAGACGACTTCGAACTTGAAAACTAATTATTTATTTCTAACTAGATATGAGTGGCTTAGAATAAACTAAATTGGGCATCTTTTCCGCCGTCATCAACTCTTACTTTATTAACCAGCATATGTGCCTGTCGGGTAGGTTCGGGAATACGGTAACCGCGAAGGCAGTTTTTAATTATCGCTACGCTTTGCTGCATATCAATACGATGGCCTGGCGAAATATAAATTGGATTACAGTTTTTCTTACTGCGCATGGCTGTGCCTATAACCTCGTCGCCATCATACATAGGGCTTTGTGCAAAGGCTTCATTAGCCGGTTCTTCATATCGGCCTCTAAGCCTGCTTTTGGCGGCGCCAATGGTCGGCACGTCGGTTATTAGGCCGAAATGGGTAGCTATACCGAGGCGGCGTTCGTGGGCGATGCCCTGGCCATCTAATACTAATAAATCAGGTTTGATTTCGAGTTTGTTCCATGCCTCAAGCAGGGCCGGTACTTCGCGAAAGGCCAGCAGACCCGAGATGTAGGGGAAAGAGGTGCGACTAATTACTGATGCATGGCTAATAACTGTCATCTCCGGATATTTAAGCAGAATAATACTGGCGTAAACGATCTCCGAATATTTGTTGAATGAAATATCAGCACCACCGATGATGTTAATGGGTTTATCCAGGGGTTCAATCCTAATCTGCTGCCTTAGCTCGTTTTGGTAGGCGATGGCTTGTGCGGGAGTGAGGGTTTCGTAATCGGAGGGCTGCATATCTTATAAAACAAAAAAGCCTCCGGTTGTTTACCGGAGGCTCTCAATATCTATCCTAAATAAGATTTCAGAATTTTACTTCTTGAAGTATGTCGTAGCCTTTGCAGCGCTTTGTCTTTAATTTGGCGCACACGCTCGCGGGTTAAATTGAACTTTTCGCCAATTTCCTCAAGTGATAGTGGGTGGTTGGAGCCTAAGCCGAAAAACAATACAATGATCTCGCGTTCACGCTCGGTAAGGGTAGATAGCGAACGTTTTATTTCTTCAGATAATGATTCGTCAATTAATATAGAGTCAGTGTTCGGCTCTTTGTTTTCCAGTACATCCAATAAGGTATTTTCTTCGCCTTGGACAAATGGTGCATCCATAGATACATGGCGGCCGGAGTTACTCAGTGTATCAGAAATTTTGTCTACTGTAGTTTCCAGTATGTCGGCAAGTTCTTCGGGTGACGGCTCACGCTCGTACTCTTGTTCTAACTTTGAAAATGCCTTACTGATTTTACTTAATGAACCTACCTGGTTTAGCGGTAAGCGTACAATACGTGATTGCTCGGCGATGGCCTGCAAAATAGACTGACGGATCCACCAAACGGCATAAGAGATGAACTTGAAACCCTTTGTCTCGTCGAAACGCTTGGCTGCTTTAATTAAACCTAAATTGCCTTCGTTGATCAGATCGCCCAAGGTAAGGCCCTGATTTTGATATTGTTTAGCAACAGAAACTACAAATCGGAGGTTTGTTTTTGTTAACCGCTCTAAGGCAGCCTGATCGCCCTCGCGAATTTTTTGCGCTAATATTACTTCTTCTTCGGCAGTGATTAGGTCAACCTTACCAATCTCGTGAAGATACTTGTCCAGTGACTGTGACTCACGGTTGGTAATGGATTGAGTGATTTTGAGTTGTCTCATCTATTTTTATTACCTCTATTCTTGTTATAGAATTGGAACGCGCAAAACTATAAAATTGTTGTTAAATATTTTTTGTTTAGGTGATAATTACATTAGGTCAAAAATCTAAAAAAATGAAATTCGAACCTCAATAAAAACACTCTCTACCATTACTTTTTAAAGATATGAAAAAAAATCATTTGTTAAAATCAGCGTCTTTTAGTTGCGTTTTTTGCAAAAATAAACGCACAAATTAAATGCCTGTTTTGTAGAAATTGATGAACGATTTAGTGCCCAAAATAACTACAATTCTGCAAGCGTAAATGTGTCTTTTATGCGGATGCCTTTTTCGGTTTGCATCACGGTGCAGCACTCGTTAACAGAATCGTGTTCGAGGTATAGCACGTACTCTTTTTCTACGGCTTCATTAAAAAATAATTTGCGTTCTGCCATGGTCGTTAAGGGGAACATATCGTAAGACATTACGTAGGGGATAGGCAGATGGCCAACAGACGGCAACAAATCTGCCATGTATAAAATCTGCTTGCCTTTATAGTTAATAAGTGGGAGCATCATAGCCTCGGTATGGCCGGATACAAAGCGAACGTTAAAATCATTCATAAAAGGCGTTTGCTCACTAACATCTACAAACTTCAATTGCCCGCTTTGTTGTATAGGTAATATGTTTTCTGATAAGAATGAAGCCTTTTCGCGTTCGTTTGGATTTACCGCCCAATCCCAATGACTTCGATTACTCCAGTAAGTTGCATTCTTGAAAGCCGGGATTAGTTTTTCTCCATCACGTTTTACCGCACCACCTACATGGTCAAAATGTAAGTGCGTTAAAAATACATCTGTAATATCATCGGTAGTAAAACCTTTTACTGCCAATGATTTTTGTAGCGTATCATCACCATGCAGATAATAGCGGCTGAAGAATTTTTCGTTTTGTTTATCGCCTATCCCGGTATCTATTAATATCAGGCGGTTACCATCTTCTACCAAAAGGCAACGCATGGCCCAGGTACACATGTTGTTATCATCGGCAGGGTTGGTTTTTTGCCAGATGGATTTTGGTACAACGCCAAACATGGCACCGCCATCTAATTTAAATAAGCCGGTATTGATGGTATATAGATTCATAGTAGTGAGCCCGGAAGAAAAGAAGTCCGGAAGTCCGAAAGTAGTTATTAGTTAGAAAGACCGCAAGTGTGTTTGGTAGTCAGGGAGAAAAGAAGTTCGGAAGGCCGAAAGATAATTTGGGATTATCAATATCGATTAAAACAAAAGAAGCCCGAAAGCTTATCGCTTTCGGACTTCTTTACTTTCGGACTTCCGGAATATATTATAAGTGTATCACTTCACCGTATGCATCAGCAGCAGCTTCCATAATAGCTTCGCTCATGGTTGGATGAGGGTGGACAGTTTTAATTACATCATGGCCGGTAGTTTCCAGCTTGCGGGCGGTTACCACCTCTGCAATCATTTCGGTAACGTTAAAACCAATCATGTGTGCGCCTAAAAACTCGCCATATTTAGCATCAAATATTACTTTAACAAAACCTTCTTTCGCGCCTGCAGCACTTGCTTTACCAGATGCAGAGAATGGAAATTTACCAATTTTAAGTTCGTAACCAGCTTCGCGCGCTGCTTTTTCTGTATAACCTACAGAAGCAACCTCGGGCGAGCAATAAGTACAACCCGGGATGTTGTTATAGTTGATCGGCTCAACATGTAAACCTGCAATTTTTTCAACGCAGGTAATTCCTTCTGCCGATGCTACGTGAGCAAGTGCCTGGCCTTTAACAATATCGCCGATGGCGTAAATACCTTCAACATTGGTGCGATAGTAGTCATCAACCAATACTTTACCTTTATCAAATTTTACACCGGTTTCTTCTAAACCAATACCTTCTATATTAGTGCTGATACCGATAGCTGACAAAACAACCTCTGCTTCTAATATTTCAACACCGTTCGCAGTTTTTACGTTTACTTTGCATAAATCGCCGCTGGTATCAACAGACTCAACTGTAGAGTTGGTCATGATATTGATGCCTTGTTTTTTCAAGCTGCGGTTTAATTGTTTCGAAACTTCTTCGTCTTCTAGCGGCACAATATCGCCTAAAAACTCAACTACAGTAACTTTAGTACCGATAGAGTTATAGAAATAAGCAAATTCAATACCGATAGCGCCCGAACCTACCACAACGATTGACTTTGGTTGTTTAGGCAAGTTCATAGCCTGGCGATAACCAATAACCTTTACACCATCTTGTTTAAGGTTAGGTAACTCGCGCGAGCGACCACCTGTAGCCAATATAATATGTTTAGCCTGATGAGTAGCAACAGTGCCATCGGCAGCTTTTACTTCTACAGTACCTTTGCCTTTAAGTTTACCAAAACCGTTAATAACTTCGATTTTGTTTTTCTTCATTAAAAACTGTACGCCTTTGCTCATGCCATCGGCAACAGCGCGGCTACGTTTAATTACAGCATCAAAATCAACAACACCCTGGCCTTCTATTTTAATACCATAATCAGCAGCGTGATTTAAGTACTCAAATACCTGGGCGCTTTTTAACAGTGCTTTAGTTGGGATACAGCCCCAGTTAAGGCATATACCACCTAACGACTCCCGCTCAACTACTGCGGTTTTTAAACCTAATTGGGAAGCGCGGATCGCAGCAACATAGCCACCCGGACCAGATCCTATAACAATGACATCGTAGTTCATGATTTTTTATAGATTATGCTTTTTATTCGACGCCAAAACTAAGGAAAAACCGCGAGATGCGAAATACGTAGCAACGTTGCTACATTATTGATGACGCTTTTATTATATAAGGTATAGGGCCTCAAAAAAATCAGGATGGGGATAGAATGTTTTCGTTCTAAGAAATGTAATAAAACTGATACAGAAAAAAATCAGAATTCGCTTTTTACGGCTGTAGGGGCATTTGGTTGCAAATTTTGCACCCTTTTGTAATAATTGTTGATAATTACCGCACATTGTTAACAATGACTTAACATTGGAGGTGGGTTGGCTTTCTATATTTGCATGCTAAAAAATTATTTTTTTTAATTTAAAACAAAACAGCATGATGAAGAGTTTACTTCTTTTTTTATTTGCAATTTTTACTGTGAGTATCACATACGCACAGAAAAACAATGGTAAGCAAGTTACCGGTAAATTAATAGACGCACAGACAAAAGAGGCCTTGATAGGTGCTTCTGTTACTATTAAAGGCACAACCAAGGCCACGTCAACATCCCTTAATGGAACGTTTAAACTAAGCATCCCTGATGAAGGTGCTACATTAGTTTTCTCGTACATTGGTTATGTTTCAAAAACAATTGAAGTTTCAAGCCCTAAAGATTTAGGCAGCATCGCATTAGAAAACTCTTCATCAGCAATGAAAGAGGTTGTAGTAACGGCCGCTAACCCATCTGTTGTGATCGACAGAAAAACGCCTATCGCTGCTTCATCTGTAAACCAGACTTACATCGAAGAAAAAGGTGCAGGTGCAGAATTTCCAGAGCTTTTAAAAGAAACTCCAGGTGTAACTGTTAGCCGTTTAGGTGGTGGTTACGGAGATTCAAGGATCAACATCCGTGGTTTTGGTAGTAACAACGTTGCTTTACTAATTAATGGTATACCTGCTAACGACGTAGAAGCCGGTAAAATTTACTGGAATGATTGGGCAGGTTTATCAGATGTTACTAAATTAATGCAAGTACAACGTGGTTTAGGTGCATCTACAGTGGCAGTGCCATCTGTTGGTGGTACTATCAATATCAATACGTTTAGTACAGAAACACAGCAAGGTGGTACTGTATCACAATCAATCGGTAGCTACAATGCTTTAAAAACATTAATTTCTTACTCCACTGGTTTAACTGATAAGGGATGGGCATCATCATTCTTATTATCAAGAAGCACTGGTGATGGTTATGCGCCAGGTTTATACTATACTGGCTACAACTACTTTGTAAACGTATCTAAAGTGTTAAGCAAAAACCAAACATTGGCATTTGACTTCATGGGCGCTACACAGAGCCACGGTCAGCGTTATAGCTACAATAACGTTACTACTTACAGAAACGCACCAGACGGAACCCGTTACAACTCTGATTACGGTTACCTGAACGGCCAAATTACAAGTGCAGAGCAAAATTTTTACAGCAAACCTTTAGCTTCATTAACACATAACTGGAAGATAGATGATAAATCATCATTATCAACAGTTGCTTACACTACATGGGGCAATGGTGCCGCACGTTATGTAGCCGGTACAAGTGGTTCAAACATCACTTTAACACCCGGTAGTGCTACTGAAATTCCAAGAACAGGTGATATTTATTCTCCGATTGATTTCAATCAGATCACCAAAAATAACCTAGCAAATGCTAATGGTTCTTCAAATACTTACTTTCAGGACGTAGTAAATGATCATAAGCAATATGGTATATTAAGCTCATACAAAAGAAAAGTAGGTGATTACATTAACTTATTGGGAGGTTTAGATCTGCGATATTATGAAGGTACTCATTACTACGAAATGCATAATTTGTTAGGAGGGTCATTTATTACTGATACCCGTACAGGTACAACCGGTAACATTAACAACCCGAATGCTATTGTTACAGACGGTAGCAAATTTAATAACTACTACCGTTACGATGTAGCTTCTGAAGGTGTTTACTTACAAGGCGAGTATTCTAAAAACGATCTGACTGCATTTATTAGCCTTGCCGGAAATAACACAAGTAACAGAAGGTTGGATTATTTCAACTATTTGTCTACTGATCCAAAACGCGAAACAAATTGGATTAACTTTTTAGGTTACCAGGCAAAAGGTGGTCTTAATTACAATTTAGATGCTCATAATAACGTATACGCCAATATTGGTTACATACAAAGAGCACCACTGGTTGCTACTATTTTCCTGAACAAAGAAAACGATGTTAACCCTGATGCTAAACCAGAAAAATTGCTGGATTACGAATTAGGTTACGGTTTCAGAAGCTCTCAATTTAGCGCCAACGTTAACTTGTACAGAGCTAGCTATCGCGATAGAGCTAAAACAGCTTCGACAGCACCAGCACAAGATGGTTCTGTCGAAACTTACAACATCTCTGGTATCAATGAATTACACCAGGGTGTTGAGATTGACGCTAAATACCGTCCTATTAAAGAAATCTTAATTACAGGTCAAATCTCTTATGCTGATTTCCATTATACCAGTAATACTGGTGCAGCACAAGTTACCAGCGATGACCCAACCGTAAAACCGGTTACTGTGCCTTCTTTATTATTAAAAGGCTTAAACATTGGCGATTTTGGTGCTAACGCAACGGGTGCGCAAACAACAGCGGCTTTAGGTATGGATGTTAACGTATTGCCACAAGTTAAAATTGGTGGTAACTGGACTTACTCGGGCAGATACTATTCTGCTTATGATCCCTCAAAAGTTATCGGCACAAACGGTTTCAGCGAGGCTACACCTTATGTTCCCTACAAGCTGCCTAATTTTTCAACCTTTGATTTAAACGTAGTTTACCGCTTTAAATTTGCTGGCTTAGATGCTTCATTTATCGGTAACGTGTACAACGTATTTAATACAGTTTACTTAGCAGATGCTTTTGACAGTAACCCGTTAGCTACTACACAAGCTGCCGGTTTTGTAGCCAGAACAAATGCACTAGGCGTATTTTATGGCCCGCCAAGAATGTACATGACTACTTTAAAAATTAAGTTTTAATAATAAAATATTAGAAAGAATATGAAAAAGATATATTACTTAATCGCTTTCATAGCTGTTGCTGCAGGCTTCACCGCTTGTAACCCTATGAATGAAACGTATAAGCAATTAGATGCCAGCCCTACAGCTAGTCCGAAAACATTAACCTATACATTATTGTCGGCGGATTACAGTTTGGGTAACACAGGTAATAAAACCGGGTACTTTACAAGTGCAACGGATGCGAATACCAACATACCTAAAATTTTGAATGCTAAATTCCCATATGGTTATGATAATGGGTCAAATGCAACTATTACTTATGCAACTCCACCTACAACGGTTAAGCTTGCAGATAGCACATTTACTGATGTTGCTTATACTTTAACAACAGCAGATTACAAATTATTGCCGAATAATACTTTTACAGATTTTTCTGCAACTCAAATTTTAAGCTGGTTGCCTTATAAATACACTACTCCGGCAGCAAATCAACTTGCGGTTTTAACCTACAACTATTACGAAGGGGGAGTAACATCTAGTTCGGGCACACCAACTACAGATTCATTCCTTTATTTGAATGGTGCCTGGACTAAAATTTACACAGTATCGGCGGCACAATATGCTTCAGTAAACCGAGGCACAAGTAACCAGTTTACACCAACCGACGCAGCTAATATTCCGTCGTATGTCAATACTTTTTTAAAGGCTGATCAGACAGTAGCAACTGTTGCCAAGCCTGGTGACGTAAAATATGTAAGCTACAAATATTACGCAACCAGTAAATTAACTTATCAACGGGTACAAGTATTAACGTTTGATGGTACTAACTGGGTTACATCTGTAACCGCCACCAACTCTTTAAAATTCGTAAAGAGCAATGGTGCATGGGTGCAAGATCCAACTATTTATTATACTACAGTTGCTAAAGATTATGTACTTATTGGTAACACACCATCTACCTCATTGGCAGGGGCAACCACTACAGCAATTAGTAACTACGCTCAATATGGCGATTTTAACACTCAAAGTACAAGCACCTATTACTGGACTCCAGCACAAATTGACGCCGCCTTAATAGTATTATTAAAGAGTAATTTCCCAACTCCATCCGTTGGTATTCCTTACCATCTTAATTATTTAGTTTACTCTGGTACAACTACAACTACCTTTGAAACATTCAAATTCGACGGTACCAACTGGATTAAACAATAATAAATATTGTCTACAAACAAGAAAGGCCGCTCAATTGAGCGGCCTTTCTTGTTTGTAGAATTAAAACCTATTTGATTTAGATAATAACTGGGCAATTGTTCCAATAGGAAAAGTGCTCGAACGAGTGCCCTTAGAATTAAGTTAATTCTTTAATTCCGAAAATTCTGATTAATTATATACAAACTCACCAAACTCAGAGCGAATGGTTACCTGTTTCTGATCTGCGGCCTCTACACGGCCTACAATCTGCGCATCGATGTTAAAGCTTTTAGAGATTTTGATGATATCTTCAGCAATCTCCTGCGGTACATACAGCTCCATACGGTGGCCCATGTTAAACACTTTGTACATTTCCTGCCAGCTGGTGCCAGACTCGGCCTGGATCAGTTTAAACAATGGCGGAATCTCGAATAGGTTATCTTTAATTATATGCAGGTTATTGATAAAGTGCAGTACCTTGGTTTGGGCACCGCCACTGCAATGCACCATGCCATCAATCTGCGAACGGTATTTATCTAAGATCTCTTTAATAACCGGTGCATAGGTCCGGGTAGGAGATAACACCAGTTTACCGGCATCTACAGTTTCGCCATTGCCAATATCGATTTTATCTGTAAGATTTTTGCTGCCCGAAAATACTAGCGAATAAGGTACAGCCGGATCATAGCTCTCCGGGAATTGATCAGCCAGTTTTTTATTGAACACATCGTGACGGGCGGACGTTAGTCCGTTTGAACCCATGCCACCGTTATATTCCTGTTCGTAAGTTGCTTTACCGGCAGAAGCCAAACCAACTATTACATTGCCAGCTTTAATACGATCATTGCTGATCACGTCGCTGCGTTTCATACGGCAGGTTACTGTGCTATCCACAATAATAGTGCGTACTAAATCGCCCACGTCGGCAGTTTCGCCACCGGTAGAGTAGATGCCGATGCCTGCGTTGCGTAGTTCGGCCAATATTTCTTCGGTACCATTAATAATGGCAGCGATTACATCACCCGGAATCAGATTTTTGTTACGGCCAATGGTTGATGAAAGCAAAATGTTATCAATTGCACCCACGCAAAGCAGGTCGTCAATGTTCATAATAATAGCATCTTGCGCAATACCGCGCCACACCGAAATATCACCGGTTTGTTTCCAGTACAGATAGGCTAGCGACGATTTAGTGCCAGCACCATCTGCGTGCATAATATTGCACCAGTCGGCATCGCCGCCCAAAATATCCGGAATTATTTTGCAGAATGCTTGTGGAAATATGCCCTTATCAATGTTTTTAATGGCATTATGTACATCATCTTTAGAGGCCGACACGCCCCGTTGATCATACCTTTGCGAAGAAATCATGGGCAAATATAAGCATCCCAACACTTTTAAGCAGCAAAATCAGTAAATTGCCAACCTTCTCATCGTATTTCTATGATTAAAACACTTCTTCACTATATTAACGTTAACCGCTGGCGTTTGGTAAGGGTAAGCAAGCACAACTTTTTAATGTATTGCAGCGTGTTTGTTGGGTTAGTGGCCGGGTTGGCAGCTGTTTTACTGAAGTACCTGGTACACTTTATGGAAGACTTGAGCCGCGGCATATCAGCGCACGTGCCGTACCATTATATCTATCTCTTTTTACCGGCGCTGGGTATCTTGTTTACCGTAGCTTATCAGCATCTTATTAACAGAGATCAGATCCAAAAGGGGATAGGTACACTTATCTACATTATAAAGCGTAACAAGTCTGACGTTAAGTTTAACAATGTTTACTCGCATTTGATCACTAGTTCGCTCACGGTGGGCTTTGGCGGTTCATCGGGATTGGAAGCGCCTATTGTATCTACAGGAGCTGCTATTGGTTCTAATACCGGGCGCTTTTTTAAGCTAAGCCCGTATCATAAAACAGTGTTAATGGCGGCGGGAGCATCTGCCGGTATTGCCGCTGTATTTAATAGCCCTATTGCAGGGGTATTGTTTTCGCTAGAGATTTTATTGGGCGAGGTTAGTATCTCTACCTTCATCCCCTTATTAATAGCATCTGCAACGGGTGTTGTGGTTGCTAAGGTACTGTACTCGCGCCAGTTGTTTCACCTGGTTACCGAAGGTTGGGTAATGACCGCTTTACCTTTTTATATACTGTTAGGTTTATTATGCGGATGGGTTGCCATATATATAGGCAAAGTAGCCGAAAACCTGGAGAGCGGTATATTTAAGAAACAGAACCGTTATGTGCGCGCAATATTAGGCGGACTAATACTTGGGTTTATTATATTGATATTTCCGCCGCTTTTGGGTGAGGGTTATCATTACCTGCAAGAAGCATTAAATGGTAACATTGATGTACTGAAAGAGGACTCTTTGTTTAGTGTTTACATGGAGCATCGATGGGTAATGGCCGGGTTTATCGCAGCTTTAGTATTTATGAAGATTGTTGCAGCGGGTATAACACTGGGCTCGGGTGGTAACGGTGGTACATTTGCACCTACCATGTTTACAGGGGCCTTTTTAGGCTTGTTTGTAGCTTATGTGGTTAATCAGACAGGTTTGGTGCATCTAAATACCAGCAACTTTATTGCAGTAGGCATGGCTGGCGCTTTAAGTGGTGTTTTACATGCGCCGCTTACGGCTATATTTTTGATTGCTGAGATTACCGGTGGCTATGTGTTATTTATACCGCTTATGATCGTATCTGCCATTTCTTATATTATTTCGAGGTTATCTAATCCACATAATATGTATTGGCAGGGGCTGATCCATGAAAAGCATGTTTATCCAGGGCAAGATGATCAGATGCTTAATTCGATCGATATAAGTAAGATTGTTGACCACCAATTTGTAACGTTGACAAAAGATCAACCTGTTACCGAACTTTATAAATTACTGGGCGAAACCAATATCAACGTATTCGCGGTACTTGGTGCAGACCAGCAGTTGCAAGGTGTACTATGGCTGGATGAAATGCGTAAGGTGCTTTATGATCCCTCATTGCCATCTGATGCAACTATTGCTGATGTGATGATAATTCCACCGGCTATTATTGATTATCATCAATCTGCACAAGAGGTAATGCATTTATTTGATACTATTGATGCATGGCGACTGCCGGTAGTGCGAGATAACCGCTTTATTGGCTTTATATCCAAATCGGCCATGTTGAGCCAATATCGGGAAGCGATGGTTTCGCAGCATAGGCAGGCGGACTTGTTTAATCAGCCTTTAAAACATAAATAAGAAAGGGGACGCAAATTTTGCGACCCCTTTTGTTTTCCAGTAGAGACACAATATTTTGTGCCTAATGTAAGATGTTCAGAGACACAAAATATTGTGTCTCTACGGATATTATCT
>Ga0116227_10001815_pt1 | contig 48441 bp, 42 predicted proteins | sample S1TSphgellanicum_FD_89693 | JGI IMG/M metagenome (GOLD analysis project Ga0116227, IMG submission 89693) | Host-associated microbial communities from peat moss isolated from Minnesota, USA - S1T2_Fb - Sphagnum magellanicum MG | ecosystem: Host-associated > Plants > Peat moss > Unclassified... | reverse complement strand
TGTGATGTTGTTTGCTTGTGATTAATTATGAAATCACATGGGGAACCATGTGATGTTGTTTGCTTGTGATTAATTATGAAATCACATGGGGAACCATGTGATGTTGTTTGCTTGTGATTAATTATGAAATCACATGGGGAACCATGTGATGTTGTTTTTTTGTGATTAATTGTGGAATCACATGGGGAACCATGTGATATTGTTTTTTTGTGATTAATTGTGGAATCACATTGGGAACCATGTGATGTTTTCTTGTGATTAATTGTGGAATCACATGGGGAACCTTGTGATGTTTTCTTGTGATTAATTGTGGAATCACATGGGGAACCTTGTGATGTTTTCTTGTGATTAATTGTGGAATCACATGGGGAACCATGTGATTTTGTTTCCTTTTGATTATTTGGGGAACCATGTGGTGGATAGGTTTTAGGAAATTTCTTGATTAGTTTCCTTTTGATTAGTATATAAGGAGGTGTTTGTGACCTTGAGAAACACCTTCATTTTGTACAAAGTCATGGTATGAATACAAAGTTTGTGAGAATTGAAGTTTTGATTTTGGAAAGGCTTTTGGTTTTTGAATAGTTTTGGTGTTGTTCATGTGTAGTTCATGAAAGGGGAATGGTGAGGCTTGCATAACCAATAGTAGGGTGGAGGATAGTTTTACAACCAAAAAACATAGATTTCATAACTATGTAGTAAACATACATAGTTTCGGTCCTAAACCCGCTCGTGTTGTACACACCCACATGTGCATATTCTTTAAATTTTTCCAAGGCAACCACATGCCCAAATTTGATTCTCAAAACTACAAATTTCAACTTGTCACGTGTCCGACTACACCTTTCAATACTAGTTTTGGGCTTCTTACACACCTAATGTTTTTATATTTTAAAATCAAATGGGCTTATCACATATGGTTTTTCTCAAGGAATTTTTGTTTGTCCAAAGCTAAGCGATTACCATCCATATGGAGAGGTGAAAAATATGGTTTAGAAATAACTACTACATAACTTAAATCATCTTTTATATTTTTGAAAACCAAAGATACATGTATGAATTTTTTTTTCCCTCAATTATGGCAACTAAGATTATTCAAATTCATTCATTTTAATTTTAGTTTTATTTTTTGGGAAAATTTCATTAATAAAAAAAAATGGGACTATGTATTCAAAGCTAGATTCCATTAACCACATTAATAAATTTGGAATTTTTCTTCGAATTTACACTAAATAAACACGAAAATGGAAAAATATGAAATATCAAAAAAAGAAAATAAAAAAGAAAAATTTCTTTGAAGAAGCGTAAATTTGAAAAAAAAATTCCCAAAATGGGAAAAGTTGCCAAAGTTTTAAAAAATAAAAATTGAAAAGTAAAAACCACTTGTCCCCATGACCATTTTGTTAAATTGTCTTAGTACAATCTATGGAAATTGTCTAGCTATAATTTTTTAGAATCATATTTTTTAAGAAGGAAGTTGTGCGCAACATAAAAATGATATGTCATGTTTTTAAACCCACACGACCATATTGTGCTTCTTGAGTAAATAAATTTTATGCACATGTTTATTTAACCTCCATTCTTATAATTAATAAAAGAATCCAAAAAAATTATAATGGTTATGTTGAACATTTTGAATTTCATCCTTTCAAATTATAGGTGTGAATACAACAATGCACTTTTTGAGTTAGGTCCTTTCTAATCAATGTCGACACCCCGTTCAATACCCTTTTGTTTATCACCTTTTTTTCTTGATCATGCTCAATGTATTCTGCCAATATCACATGTACTACATTGTGAAAATCCTTTGCATCCCTATGTAAGTAGGAAACAACAACAACAAAAATCACAAAAAAATTTAATGCATCACGACACAAAATTTTACAAATCACAATGTCGAACCAAAAGCAAATTCAAGTTGCAATGGTCAAATCACATGATTTCCATGTAAGTAACTAAATAGTTCTATCTTATTATCACTTGCTTACCTGTAGGTTGAAATTTTTTATTCAAGATTTTAGTTAAACATGTGGGTTGAACTTGATTACTTGGGATTGAGTTCATATGTAGTGATTAACGTAGATGTGAAAGGTGTTTTTTTGGTATGTAATTGAAGGAGAAGGACACAACCTATGATCCTGGAGGCGAAACTTTAAAAAAAAATAGTTGGTGTTGTTTTCTAATTGCAATGAGATAAAAGATGTAAAAGGATGCAAAGAAATGTGTATTGGAAAGAGACTAATGAAAGAGATGAGATTTTAAATGGGAAACTTGTCATCTGTTTTACCCAATGAATTAGTTTTGGGTGCCATTTAGCCTAAACCATGTCAAATCACCCCATGGAAGGAGAGATAAAAATTGTTTCATAGTTTACATCTTTTTAACAAAGCTTGGAAACATGTTGTAGACCACAACCAAGAGTGGCTCCACTCCATGTTGCAAATACGTATCATTCATTTTGATCAATTGATAGTGAAGGAGCACAATAGAACGAACAAAGTGGTTACAACAACCCCAAAAGAAGAGCAACAAAGAACAAATGTGGTTCTAACAAGCTTGGAAGAGGAACAACATATGACATACTAGTTATAATAGGTTTGGAAACTATGGGTCAAGACTGATTTTCAAAAGAACCCAAGGTGAATTTGCTTACATACAATTGAGGTTCGTTTAATACCATCAAATCCACCATGCTCATCTCCAACTTGTAATGCACAAATTACCTATTTTGAGATTGTAAAGGATTGCAATTTGTGTTGTTTCATCAATATTCCCTTACAATTATTTATATTGCCAAACTATTTTATAGTTGATTGAACAAGTTTTCATTTGGTTTGTGTATGTAAGGTGTTGTGTGCATGGTGTTCAAATGGGTAATGCACGGATGGCCCAAGAGCGGACATGACATTTTCGACTTGGGCCACAAACAAGGCATGTGCAAAATGCACAACAAGCTACGAAACTTGTTGAAAGGCAAGCTGTTAAACTTGCAAAGCTTACTCACCTAGAAGAAGAAAGACTATGGGTACAAGAGGAGAGGGTAAGTCGAATCCAATTGGTTGTTGAGAAAGAACAAGAATGTGTAAGGCAATGGTAGTAATGGCGAAAAGAAAGGATACGAAAAGAGAATGAAGCAACCTGTGATTTTGTGGTTATAGGATCTTAAGATGATATGCTTCCAAACAACTTGAACATGAGGAGCATCAATTGGATTGCTCAAAAAATTGTCACTTGGTTGGCAAAAAAATTGGGCTAGTGCATTAGCCTTATTTCGAGGTGGGCCATACTGGAGAAAGTCCTTGCCCATGAAGCAATTTTTACCCTTTTTCCAGAGTACTATCCTAGGCCTCATGAGGCAAAAGCTCAACTTGCATTCTTTAAAAATTTATGGTCTAAATTCAATCTTGTGAAAGGTTCCCAATCAAACAACAAACTAGCACACAAAGATTCCTTGTTAGAAGCATCCATTAACATAGATGTTTCTAGAGTCCCAAGTTTTAGATTTAAATCTCTTTTGAGATTACTGGGCACCAAGAAAAGTAACCTATATCATGCCTTGGTTAGACGCTAGTCTTTTCAAGCCCCTGGGGCATCACAATTCACCTTATCCCGTAGGAAGAGAAGGTTGGATGGAGTGTCTATTGAAGACAAAGCTTCAATTGTAGCATGGTGATCAACAGAAACATAGGTTAATCCCAACAAATACATGACCCATAAATGAGTTGGCCAAAGCAATATGAAGAACATGCGACCACTTCCTGCTTGAAAGTCAAGTTAATGACTATCCTACTTCTTTTGCTTTTGATTTTTTTGTGTTATTTCTCCTACTTCTGTTTTTTTTTTGTGTAATTCTTTGTTTAGTCATTGAGTTAAACATCTTTCCCTTAATTCTCTTCAATATTCTCTGTACACCATATTCTTGAAATATGTTGAGTTACATCGGTAGCGTTTATTGGCCTTTGTTAGTTTTGTAGAACTTCAATTATGTATGCATGTATTATCAATTTTACATGTTACTTAATTTTGATGCAAATATTGTGTATCAATAATTTAGATCATCACTACTTGAAGATCAATACACTGCAATTCTAATGAACTAACATAAGATTATTTGCTACACTTAGCATATTCACGGCACTTAACATATTAGCCAATTTGTCCTAGAGATATTTTTAGTTTATGTGTACATGGTACTTAGGTATAATAGCTCTATGTAATACATGTAACATAACAAATAATATCTTTTAAGTACATTATTTAACATATCATACATTGGTACCCTTAGCATAAGTTAACGGAAGCTCTGATGTTTTTGTGCCTATATAAAGTTATTACATTACACACTAAATCAGGTATGTAGTATGCACTGTATTTACAAAAGTGTGCACTGTTTGTACCAAAATGTTTATATGCATTGTATTATATGTTATTATGTACATGTTTTGAACTTGATTGGACTACATATTTTATATATAACTTGCTAATGTGTATGTTTGTACATTTGTTATATTAGGTTGATACAATTTGCATACTTTCTTCTATTGGTTATACTTGTTGATGTTGTCCACATATTTAACAAAATATTAAAGAGTATTGTGTTATATGTTTTGGATTGCATTTTGTTGTAGATCATGTACATATTATACCATTTAATACATATGTAGGGTATTATTTGTTACTAACCATACTTGTTTCATTTGTGTATAGCATCTTGATGTAGTCCACATACTTAGCAAGGCATTAAGGAGTACTATGTTACATATTTTGGATTACATTTGGTTACAAAACATATACATAAATTGTACTCTTAAATACATTTGTAGTGCATTATTTGTTATTGAATATAGTGGTTTCATTTGTGAATACCATCTTTAGGTAGTAAACATACTTACCAAAAGTTATTAACTAATATTATGCTACACATATTGAATTACAATATATTGTGAAGCATGTACATAATTTTTAAAAAAATACATTTACAAGGTATTATTTGCTATTAGTCGTATGCCTCCTTTAGTTGTTTGTCATGTTGATGCAAGATTGGAATGTGGTTGTAGATTAATTCTTTGTTTGTATACCATGTGTTGATGCAGTTAATGTACTTAATATGTTAGATTAATATAAAATGTTAAAATAACTATGTTTTTAAAATTGCACTTTTTTTGGTAGATAATATATGTATTTTACTTTTGAGTACATTTGCATCTTGATGCATATATCTAAAATGGCATGGTGTGGGATGTGTATGTTGGCTTTTGACTAGTTTTTTCTTGCAGTTTCAAGTAATCCATCCATATGTGAAAACTTGACAACGCGCAGTTGAGGTTTTGAAGCCATACTTTGAAAAGCCATGTAAAGAAAGGAATGTGTGTTGCTACAAATACCATGTAGAACTTGATATGTTAAGGCAAGGGTTAAATAATATGAAATATGTCAAGAAGGGAGTTCATACTACAAATGAATGTGGTTGTGAATGTAGTGTATGTAATAGGGTTCTTGATCAGGATTCTATGACATGTCAAGCCCATGTCAAGGCTTCCAAAGGATTGACTATGTTGTGGGAGTAATGTCTATGCTCTAAACTAGAATTTGAAGAGTGGTATAAGCTAGATTGTTTCATGGGAAGTTGTCAAAATTGTGGAGTAGAAAAAAAATTACCCATTTGTCCTAATGAGTCTTCATCGTCAAATGAATGGAAGATGTCTTGGAAGTGTTTTGAGCTTGAAGTTATAGGTGTGAATGAGGATGGTAGACCCAAGAAAAGGGTCAAAAAATGTTTCAAAGAAACATCCTCCTCCACCTTCTTTGAGTACCTGAAGGGAAATATTTAAAAGTTTATGAAGCATATTTTCGTTGCGAGGTGGCAAGATGCCCAATGTAAAATTTCTATGGATGTCTTACCTAGGGATACAATCTTATCCCATATAAAATTCACAGAAAATTACACATTTGAGATCCAAAATGAAGTCCATTCTATGCATTGACATTCATTTTAAATTACAATTCTAATTCATATCACGTTTCGAGTAGATCCCATGAATGGACTAAGGATTGATGAAAGAAAAATCATAAAAAAGACGCATTTTTACATTTCAAATGACAAGGAGCATGCTACCTTGTTTGTGCAACACTATTTCATGATGCATTGGTAGTGGTTGACACAACAAGGAATTAGACTAGCCCAACATAAGTATGGTCAAATGGGTGTACAAGGCAATTCAAGGGGTCTAAGGCAATGCATTTTGTTTGTAGGTATCATGGTTTCACTGATGGGTGCAACATGAGTTGGAGCTTCTTTGGAATGGGCCATGGAAAGGGAAAATGGGATGGGGCTGGTGTAGTAATGAAAAGAGCACTAAGGACCAAGCAACACTACCACAAAATGTGGGTGCAATTCACTAGTCCCCCTTCATTAGATTAGTGAATTCACTGTTTCTTCATTGGTTCCTGTTCACTACAACCAATGAATTTACTCAAAATCCAATGAAATCACTTGGCATATAAGGACACCTTTTGTTGTAGTGTAATGACATAATCTAGAGGAAAAGCTAGAAAATGCTTAGGATTGTGTTGAATGTCTAACCACACTAGTAGAAAATGGCCATTTTGCAATTCGTCCCTACAATTAATTTTTAGTTATAAACGACATTTGCAACTAAAATTTTAATAGTTGCATTGAACAAGTTGCATTAACACTACTCATAAACGATAACAAATTTTGGATGAAAGAAAAAATCAATGAAACACACTTTCATCCTTTGAATGGTCATATACATAATATCACTTGTAGCTAGGATGTAACTTTTTTGGTGAACAATGGGAACAAGTTATGTGTTACCACATGTCCCAACTCTTAATAATTAAAAATATTTTATTATTATTTTGAAATAATTTAAGACGTTTATTTTTTATGTTTGGATGGTTTAAATTGTGACATGTAGTACAATAGAAAATTGCCACATGGCATATTTAATTGAATTTGTCCAAATTTAGTTTAAATCAATATTTAAATATGTAGGTTAAAGTAGGTACCTACCTACCTATGTACCCACCTACCCATCTAAGCTAAACACTAATCTAGATAGGACCTATTTACCTACCTAGGCCAAATACCTACTTAGGTAGGTAGGTAAATTAGGGAAGTAGGTAGTTAGGTGTAAATACATGAATATTTATATTTTATTTTGGGTTGAGTTGTTTTTATTGGTGTATCCCATATTCCCATGTTTTAAAATATGAAAATGCAATACAAAACATCTTGTTTATATACTTTTCAAGATGAGAATGAAAGCCAAAACATATGGGATAATTTTTTTTGTTGTAAATCATTTGTGATTAAACATTACAATAATAATATATAATTTTAATTATATATTTACTATAATGATCTATCAACCAATTTAATTAACTAGTATTGGGCTAATATTGAAATAATTAACTAATTATCAATAATTCATTATTCATTATTAATCATAAATATTGAGTAGTTTTTTTAATCTAATAATATAATTAAAACCTAACATAGGTTCAATATTTTATTATAATTATACCCATTATTATTCTCATTTTTATAGTTAATAATAAATATTAATGTAAATATTTAATAATAAAAATAACATTAATTCAATTATTATTATACCTAGTTGGTAGCCAATGTTAACTATTTTATATTTATTATTCATATTATTACTTCATCCATTATAGCTATTTATGAAATATTAAAATAAATATTTTATATTTGTAATAAGTATATTTTTCCTTCGAAGATAATTTCTCATTTGTATAATAATTTATTAGATTTCCATTCTAACTACTACGATAATTATTATAAAATAATAAAATACTAAAACTAAAAACAAAATTTATATATCAGTAATTTATTATAATCATAAACATGGAGAGCTAGTTTCTGTTAGAAGTTGGAGCTTTCTAACCTTTTATGCCTCTTATGCCAAACATTTTATCTTCTTGCTAATTACACAACACATTCTCCCTTTTTCACCATCTTTCCCTTTGTATTTGTTGTTGGTTTATCATTCTTTCAAAAGACATTGGTCTTCGTTACAACACACATCCAAAACATGGTGATGATGGTAGTGGTGACAAAAGGGAAAGCTTTTGGAGCTTACCAATCCTTGTAAATTAATTCACACTAAATCATGAAATTGCTAAGATTGTAGGAAAGCCATTAGTAATAATTGCAGCAACAACAAAAAACCCTAAACCCTAACCTAAAACTCATGCTTGACAACAGCATTCAACATAGAGTTGTTGGTTGTGATGATGATTGTTGTAATGGACAAATAGTAAGAAGAAGGAGGAGGAGGAGGAAGGAGCTTCTTACATTGTAACTTTGTTAGGAGTGAAATTTCTAGTGGTAGCTTGGTACTCAAAGCGATAGAAGAAACCATCAACAAACTCCTAGTCTCTAGCTTGATGTGGTTTTAGAATATTATGTGCATAGTGTAGGTACTTTTGATTAATTTAACACTTTGGATGTCATAGTGGTTAGACAGGAAAAGCTCTCCAGCACCATGGAAGGGTTTATATCCATACAAGGAATCTTTAGGTCAACAATACCAGTGCACACGTAGCTTGAAACAGAATTGAAACCATTTGGAGAAGATTTCCAAAAGTCAGTTGTAAGCAGAAATGGTTTGGATCTCAGCTTGTGAACAAATAGGAATTGAAGTCACATTTGAATTTTAATGTACATACATAGCTTGATGAATTTAATAGATGGAATTCAAAACAATGACATTCAAAAGAAAAGAGGTTAGGTATCAAAACATGAACTTTTGCTTTTGCAAAACTTACTTGTAGACCCAATAATCTTAATGATGTTCGATCATTGTAGCTGCATTTGAGCTTTTGCATACACTTGCAAAGTGATATGTCTCGACAACCAAGTTAACCATGTGCGAGTTGATTGTAGCAAAGTTGAACTTTTCTTGTAACCTCAAGTAAACAACAACGCCCTGCAGTTCACATTCGAAAAAACAATTTTTTCGTGCAAGCTTGACCAAATAGTAGCGCCCTGCAACTCGTGTTAAAAAAAAAAACCTTACAAAATTGACCTACTACTATAACCTAGCTTCCTATTTCCTATTTTCCCAAGTCACACTTAATGACATTAAAAATGAAACTGATTGTTTTAACAAATCACTTAATAGCCTATACTACCAAAACATAGGCTTTTAAAACAAACATAGGAACCTACATGACTATTCAAAAAAAATTAAAATTTTGTATAACATATACATTATATACATGTCGTGAAAGTGCCCAAAATGGCCCCCTTGTAGTGTGTTTTTACCTGGTGATATAAACTTCCCGACGGGGAGAAGGGGGATTCCCCAAGAAAGGAAGTCTCCCCGGAGAGATATGTCCTTGGGGGAGGGGTGAAATTGTGGTTGGGGATCTGTTGCATTCTCAGGAATGATGTCCTTGGGGATTGGATGCAACAGTGTGACAAGAGGAAAATAGGGTTCCATGGGTAGTAGAGGGGTAACCCATGAAGGGAGGGGGATGGGGTTCGGGAAGCAGTTTGTTTCCTTGGGTTTGATGTGAAAAGCATTGGAAGGTAGTGAGTGACGAGGGGCAAGGGTAAAAAAAAAGATGGGGGTAAAGGTTTTGGCCAAGGGGTTGGGTTGTGGGGGTCGCTAGGCTAGTGATCAAGGGGGTTAAGTTAACTAGGTGGGGGTGGTTAATTGAAGGTAGGGGCTCCAGGTGGGGGCATTGGAATCCGAAAACCCGGTGATCAAAATGCCTCAAAATTTGCGTTGCATTTAATTCATTGTGCTTGTTTAATTTTTGCCTTTTTAATATAGTCAAACAAAAATCTTCCTACCAAATGACTACTCATATTGTGTCATCTTCAACAAGATGTTAAATTGTCTTTTATTGCAATCACACATTCCAAAACAAATCGAACACTTATAAAAGTCCAAAGTATGGGTGGGTTTGGGATGCACTAGTGTTAGGTGCTTTTATTTTAGTAGTATAACAATATACCTTAGGTGTCTTTTACACAATTGTTTATTTCATAATTTTTTGGGATTGGATTCCAAGATTACCGGCGACATATTTTGTAACACAAAAAGGTGAAAGTCTAATTGATCGTGTTATTCTACATCTATTTTTGTTTTGATACTAGAAAAATAGTTTGCTAGGAGGGCTTCTCTAAGACATGAACTTGATTTGTTTAGGAATTTGAAGATTTTCAAAGGATCACATTCAATGACAAATTGCCATGGCAATCCATTGACTTTTCACACCATAGTGAATGTAGATAATATACAAAATTGTAGAGAAATCTCCAAAAAAACCACTCTCAAGGTAACACAACAATGAATGTGTGCCGAGGTTGGGTATGCAAATTCAAATAATGTGAAGGAAGGAAGGAAGGAAGGAGACACGGAGCCGGAGCGAGATTCGCCAGCACCTCTAAAGCACGGTTGAACAAGCGTAAGGTGCAGAGCTTTGTTGCACATTGGAACCGGGGAAAAGAGCAGAGGTCGGAGCGCGGCTCCTCGTCTTCTTCATCGCTGAGTCTAGCAGCAAGTTGATAGTGTTTTTGGAGCTCTGCAAAAGTGCGAGAGGGGAGAGAGAGAGAGCAACTCGAGTAGAGGAGGAAGAGAAGCGTAGCATTTTTTTTTCATTCGTTCCTTAGTTCGCTGGTTTTGTGCAAAATATCGGGCTTGCCATTGCCGCTATCCTCCTGCAACGCCAATTCGTTGCAGCAGGAGCGGGAGGGTTCATTCACCCAATACCCCTCCCCTGCCCTCTCTTTCGTCGGGCTACATTATAGGTAACCTACGTTTCTTAGTAGGCCTACCATTCAAGTTCGCAATTTTAAATCCAATTTTTTTTTTTTTTTTTTGAAATAGGTTTTGAAGATGGGGATTTTTCTATAAGAAATTTCCATATTTGGTGTTCGGATGTGAGTTCCTTAAAAATTGCCGCCGAAACAATGGCTGAGTACGACGCCTCATAGTTCCACCCTCGCAGTCTGAAGTGTGTCTTGAGCCTCGATGGCAAGCAAGCCCAAGCTGTTTGTGCGCTCTATAGCCTGTCAGGAAAAACGAAAGTAGAACAACATCTGGCAATTGTTGACCATTTTTTCGAAACACCTAACCTGAAATATGAGAAAAGCTAGAAGGCACAAAGTGATAATGATGACAAGTTCAACACGTTGCTTGAACGTGTTCAAAAGAAGATCGAAACACAAATTGCACAGTCGTAACAGATCTTTGAGTAGGTCACCAACAACTTTTTGGAACGTATCACAACAGCCCAACAATCAGCCCCTACTACTAGTCATGACAATGAGGTTACAAAACAGTTTGTTAAGGAGGTGGTGGAGGAGTCTGGGGGAAAGTGGGTGGACATTGTGAAGAAGATGGGCAAATAGATGGACAACTTTGTCAGGCAAGGTGAGGCTAGGGTACACTCCACACGTTCTTGTAACGCACGTAATATACGATTTGACGAAATAGAAGGCGAGATAGCATAACAACTCTTAGATAAAGTCAATAGTCAGGTTCTACAAGGACAAATGAAGCTAGCCATCAAGGCTGTGGTAGCAGTGCGCCAGCCCCTCAGCAGGAGAGCTGAGACTAAGCCTGGGACTGTACACACATGAGCTGTACTTGTTACTTTTGCTACAGCTGAGGACAGAAAAGTTGTCTGTCAAAACCGTGTAGCCTTGAAAGGTACCCGCTAGGGCTTGGAAGAGGATTTGACCAAACAACAGCAAGAGCAAAAGAGGGCATCATGGCATCTATTTGAGAAGGCCAAAGCGGAAAAGAAGAAAGCTTACTGGTGTGGCGCAAACCTTTACATCAATGACACCAAAGTCGCAGCCCATCACTAGGGGTGTTGGGACCAGAGAGCGTTACGAGTCTCCCTAAGGAACATCTATGGGGGGACAAACACGAAGCTAAGTACCAGTTCACATATACAGAGATTGTTTGATGACTAAGATGTTGTTGCACTGACTAAAACACACTTGTTCCCTGATGAAACACCATTACATATGCCTGGTTTTCAGTGTTTACACATTCCACGCCCTGTATTTGACATGAGCTCAGTCAGAGCAACAGTGAAGCATAGTGGTGGTGTTGTAGTATTTGTGAATGACTCATGGTCAGACTGTGTATCCCTATGGAAACAGAACACAGATGGCACCAGGTTGTGGCTGTAGTTCCAACGCTCGGGGGCTGCATTGTTGTTTTTGGTTGTAGTGTATACTCCACCCAAAGGGTCCCCATATGCTGATGAAGGCTTGTTTGATAACATTGTTGCAGAAGTCGACATGATTCAAGATCTTAGGGGCAGTATTTTACTGACCGGTGATTTCAATGCAAGGACTAGTGTTGTTGATGACTATGTTGATTGTCGTTACTTTGCCGACCACACGCCTAACACGGTGCCATTGGGGAATGACTTTCCGAAGGTTTTGCCTGAGCGACATAACTTGGACAAGGGGGGGTTGAAAGGCTGGCACAATGAGTTCTTAGACCTTTGCCGCTCCTCGGGATTACTCATTCTCAATGGCAGGATCGCATGCAATGAATCAGGGGAGTGCACTTGCTTTGCTAATGGCGGCTCCAACCTTGTGGATTATATGGTCGCATCACCTGCTCTGTTTGATTGTGCCACATCATTTGTTGTACATAAATGCCCTCTATTTTGTGGAAAAAGGTGTGATTCTGACCACATGCCACTTTCATTCAACTTGTAGTTACCTTAGCAACATGTGGCATCAGCAACTTTAGAATCACATGCAAACATCCGTCGTTTCAAACATGATGCTAACAGGTGCACACAATATTGTCAGCACTTGCAGCAACAGATTGCCCAATGCACAACACAGATGAATGACACAGACAATGCTGACATGGCCGTGTAGTTGTTATATGACTGCATTTGTAACATCGTTGCGGTTGTGCATGGCTGCCCTGCAGTAGCACCAGTACAACACAACATCGTCATCAACCATGGTTTGATACTAAATGTCGTAGTAAGCACAAGGAAGCATCTGCATATGCAAAACTTCATCTTAATAGCCATCTAGCACGTGAACGGAAGAAGCAACTTAAACAGCTACTGCATTGTAAGAAATGCACGTACAAGAAGCTACAAGGCCGACAATTGTGTGCACTAACAAAGACAGATCCAACCAACTTTTGGAGGTAGTACTCCAAGAGCAAGGAGCGATCTGTGGCTATCAGCAAAGCAGACTTGGTTGCTAGCTTCTAAAAGCTGCTAGAAGGACAATGCCTTAGTAATACAGCTGGGGGATAGGGCAGCTCTATAGATTAGGTGGTCTTAAGCCTGTCACACCCTTTTGCAAGTGATGATTGTAGCACACTAAACCGTGACATAACCTTAGATGAGATTGCGCAAGTGATGAGGAGACTCAAATGTAACAAGTCTGTTGGCTTAGATGGCATCAAAGCAGAGTTTCTGCTAGACACTAGCGATATGTTGCATGTACCACTGCAGATTGTGTTCAACAAGTTGTTGCAACAAGGTTATTCAGCAAGCTTGTCTACTGGAGTCATTCATGCATTGCACAAAGGTGCTGATGCCTTGCAATTTGATAACTATAGGGGAATCACAGTGGGTCCTGTACTAGTTAAGGTGTTTGCCATGATTCTCGAGGCACGGTTGAGCAGTTGGGCAAAAGAGAGGGGCCTATGTGTCAGGGGACAGGCTGGTTTTAGGAAAGACTTCCGCACCATGGACAACCTATACATTTTGTGAACGCTCATTGAACAAAGCACTCACAAACGCAAAAAGGTGTATTGTTGTTTTGTGGATTTTCGCAAAGCTTTTGATATAGTGCTTCGTGATCTACTATGGCAGGTGCTGGCTGAGATGGGAATTGTGGGTCGCTTCATGCAGTGTCTATAGAGCATATATAGCCAGGACAACGTAAGAGTTATGTATCCAACAGAAAGGCTATCAGCTCGGTTCTCATGTGGCATTGGGGTCAAACAAGGTTGTCCATTGAGCCCACTGCTTTTTGGGCTCTACCTTGATGGATTTGAGAAGCATCTAGATGCACTTGATGGCGACAGCCCGCCACAGCTGGCAGACATAGTAGTCAAATTATTGTTGTATGCAAATGATTTGGCATTGATGTCAGAGACCCCACAAGGGTTGGATAAACAAATAGATGCTCTGTCTAAGTTCTGTGTTGAATGAGAATTGGTCATCAATGTGAGCAAGACCAAGGTGGTGGTGTTTGAGAAATGTTGCAGTGTAGCGCCAAAGTTCACATACAGAGGGATAACCATTGAGCAGGTTCAATCATTCAGATACATGGGCTTAAAGTTACATGGTACAAGAGGCATGGTAGTAGCCATAGACAAACTGACTGCTGCTGGGAAGAAGGCATTGTTTGCATTACGCCGCAGATGTAATGATCTGAGCATAACAAATCCGGAAATAATGTGCCAGTTGTTCGACTCACTAGTATGCCCAGTACTGAGCTATGCATGCGAGGTGTGGAAGGTTGTACATGGGCGAAAGGGTTGCAACAAGTAGAACAAGTACATAGAATGTTCTTGAAAGGAATATTAGGGGTTAATAAAACAACAAGCATTTTTGCTGTGTTGGGGGAGTTTGGAAGGTATCCATTGGAGTATTTCTGGTGGCAACAAACTCTCAAGTATTATGATAGACTACAGGAGTCCACACTAAATCGTCTGTTGTACTATGCCTACCAAACCTAGCTCCAGATGCTTAGTGTGCTCAATGATAACCAACAATGTTGGGTCCGGAACGTGCAGTTGTGGCTTGACGACCAAAGGGTTGGGGTTCTCTATACTAATGTCAAGTGTGCTGTAGCAAGTGCACATGCTTCTTATTTAGAATCCACTTATGGTGAACAGGCCAGAGCCAGAAGTAGCAGATTACGTACATACCAGCTGATGAACATGAGCTGTACAACAGAATCTGGGTATTCTTATGCACATCAGAGTTATTTGCAAGCGATCACAAATGTTCAGCTCAGGCAATCTTTGTCAAGGTTCAAATGTTCAAACCATCGTTTGGAGGTAGAGTGTGGCAGGCATGCAAAGCCTGAGAGTGTACCGAGGAAAGATAGGGTTTGTCGCCTATGTCCCCTAGGAGTTGTTGAGGATGAAGACCACCTGTTGTTAGTGTGCCCAGCTCACCATGACATTCGGTGCAAGTCTGGTCAACAGTTAGGGAAACAGTTGACACCGTGCAGCTTACTGCATGAATTGATGCATTCGGCTAATTAGAAAGCGGTAGTTTTGTACTTAGTTTCTTGCCTAGACAACAAGAGTGTTTTGCTCAAACCAACTAGGTAATTGTCGTCAAATGGATCTCTCTGGTCCGGGTATTGACGTTAAATTAAAAGAAAAGAAAAGAAAGAAAAGAATGCAACACCTTATTAGTGTCAATACATCATCACCTTTCATCATTATTAGTAGTAGTGACAAACTGCCATGACTACAGATTGAGTTTATTAACTCCCAGCAATGATTGTAGATTATTACATAATCATTTGCCCAAAATCTAAGCAAATTAAACAAAATCTGTGTCTTTAATTTTTGTCGCATTTCTGAAAGCAACAAGATGACTCAGTTGTGATGTTGGCGAACCTTCAAAAAACAATGCTAATCTAATAATCCTTCAAATTGCAATCTATTGTTATCTACAGTAAAAATTGGTAGAGTCCTCTATCACACGTCCATGTTCTTGTTGTCTTCAACCTCTTAATTTTTTTCAACTTGCTCATTGAGATGTACGAGCATGCACATGATGAATTTGGTAAACAAGGTAGAAAGTAGAAACAAGTGTGCATTACAACAATGCTGCAATGCTTCCCAAAATGCCAACATGATTGTAATTTTACACCCCATGAGAAGACCACAATACCTTCAAGACGTGTAGAATGAAATTAGAGCTGACTACCACTCACTCATGATGCAATTGATGTTCAAAAGAATAACAAGTAGATGACCAAGAGAAAACACAAAGCATGACAATATAAAAACTATTTTCTGGGACAGAACTTGACATACCCATAGAAGCTCCAAGAAATAAATTAAAGCAAGAAAACTATAAAACATTAAAGTTATCCGTAATGTCACCCTCCCTTTCACCCCCTATCCCCTCTGCTTTTGCCCGTTATTCCCTCTTTCAGTGGTATCCACAAAGTAGAAATTTTTATTAAATCTCAGTATGAAATGCTAAAATTCAGCATTTAATGCAAAAGGTTTGAGAATATTTATAATAGTTGTACAGGTAGGAGCAGTGAAAATATATGTAGCAGCAGTGGAGAAGGAAAAAGGAAAGAGGGGATGAAACTCAGTTTACCACCAAAATTGGTGGAAAAACTAGTTTGGGTCCTAGTTATTTTGTTTTGTAAAATTTCATTCCCACTTATGCATTTGATGCCTTATTATTCCAAAACTGGCCGTTCTCGCTCCCTAATCGCCTGAGTTAACGGATAACTTTATTAGATCATAAATGTATTGGAATGCCATCTAATCATCATCCATAAGTTTATGATTTCATTTGTGTGGTGAAGAGACAAAACATTTGGAGTTCATGATCTGTGTTAGGACTACAATAGTTATTATTAGTTACTTGAAAAATTACAATGATTGGCACAAAGAGCTGCAGCTTTATGTTGTCTTTTTCTTTTAGGACTTTCTCATAACAAAATGATTATAAAAAAATGAATTAGAAAATTCCTCTCCACTATCAGATTTCTTCTACATGTGTGAGGTTGTCTTAATCTTGAATGATTTCTTACAAAAATGCACACAAAAAAGTTTGACAAAGAAAACTAGTGACTTGTCGCACAATCGCTCTGCCCCTTAAATGACACCCAGATGCCCTTTAAGTGACTGCCATAAGGATGATAAATATTCAACATAATAAGGTGGAAACATGGTGATTAGCATGGTGAAGCCCAAGTGGATAGTTATATGCCCCCAGGAAATTTTTCTAGGGGAATGTCTCCACATAACCATAGAATGTAGGGATACTAAACTTTGGCCCACTTCTGGGTGCCTCACAATGTCTATCCTGAAGGGCAGAGCCAGCAAAGTAGAGAGTGGTTTGTTTTCCCACTGCTGCACAGAAGCAGATGTACAAAATTGGCAACAACAAAAGAGATTATGTACACCTAGCTGGATCATCATCATCAGTGTATGGGCAGTCTAAGGAGCTCATCAGAAGTTGAGTTCAGCAACTTACAACTGAGCAAGAGCACCACACCACACTGATTCTTCGCTGTGGGAGGAGCAGATTGCAAAATTGCCAACAATACAAAAAGATTCTGATGCTCCGGATCATCAGTGTGTGGGGGCAGTGGAAGGAAGGAAGGAGCAGCAGAAGTTGGAGTTGCTCCGTTTGTATGCATCCCTCTTCTTCTTCTTGTGTCTTCTGTTAGGAAAGGATATGACTCTCTCTCTTTCGTATGTCTCTTGCTCTTCTCTAAAACACAACAAATTCTCACCGAGCACGATGATCATGGCAAAAGTCGAGCTGCAAGAAGGAGTTGAACTCCTAGTTACTAGAATCCATAATTTGATGCTCAGAAACGAAGTCATGGATGCGTCCACAGCAGAGCCTTGAGCAAATATCGCAGCGGCGTCTGACCCCACGTGAAGCACCTGCCTTCCTCTCACTGCGGGACACGCTACCAGAAAGTATGAAAGAATACTCGATTTTCTCACGTTCGTGCAGCGGTTCTAAAAAGCCACACATTTCCTGCTTTTCAGGGAAAAAGAACAAGTACATTTCCCCGCATCTGCGTTTATTCAAGATTGCGGGCAACTATTCAAAGAGGTGAGCACTTCGTCGGACCCGAAGAGCGATATTTTTCTGCTATCGTGGTGCGAAAAGATCTTCCTCGGGCTCAGAAAGTGTTGAACTTTCGTCCAAGTCGCTGTGACACTAGGGAGGTTCGTTCCTTGCTTTTGCTATTGCCTTAAGAAGAAGCAAAAAGTTTGTCGCTTTTCACAGCCAAGCCGGCCGATTTGCAAAGAGAGGTGGAAAGAAAGAAAGCATGGCAACAACAACAGCGGCAGTCTTCCGACGAACGGCTGACAGAGAATTAGGGACCACGGAGTCCAATTGGTGTGCCGCTGTAGACTCTGGCACAGGCATCACTCTGTCGTCCATCCTGTTTGGACATAGACTCAGTTTGTCTCGGGTTGAGGGAGCTGTGCGCGAGTTGCTCGCTACTAATCCGCGTCTTCGATCCAACATCACGCGCAGGAACCGCACGCTATGGTTCGAAACAAGAGACGAGGAGGTTTCTGTCAACATTTCTGAGATCGATTGGAATGAAGCTCATGGTGCGGGAATAGGAGAAGAAGACGGTGAAGAAGACGAAGAGACTGAAGAAGCGACGACGGCAGTTGTTGAGGAGGTGTGGCATCGGATTCTGGAAGCAGAGATGAACATCCCGTTTCCGAGCGTATTCCCTTTCCCCGTGTTTGAAACCAAACTCTACCATCTTACAGCAGGAACTTCCTTCCTCGTCTTTCGCTTGCATGCAGCCGCTGCGGACATGTCGTGCACCTCCACTGTCGCAAGGAGCTTCGTGGACTCCTTACATAGGCTTGATCAGCTGGAGAAAGCGGGACAGAAGAGCATTATCAAAGCTGCATACCAAGGTTCTAGAGAGGAAGGAGAAGAAGAAGAAGAATTGCAGCAGCTGCCGTCGATGGAAGCTGCAATTCCTCCAGGACAGGCTAAGAAGCCCTTTTGGGCACATGGAGTTGATGTGGTGGGCTATGGCTTGTCTTCACGGCGACATGCGTATCTGCCCTTTCGCAATTCCAAAGCTCCAAGGATGTCTCGATTCATTCCAGCCACTTTGACAATTGAGGCAACTGATCAGCTCCTCAAGGTCATCTCCTTTCTCACAAGCAAGATGATGTTTTGTCACAGAGCTCCCCATGCAGTGACGGAATGCAAATCCTCCAACAGGAAAAAAACTTCAAGTAGTTGCTGGTGTGCATTCTGATGCTCTATTCTGATGTGAAAGAGAGCATCAGAAGCTCTAGCATGTCCTCGACATGGACAAAACCATGATTCAATCCCAGACTACAACCAGTCTCTACTTGCTGAAGGCAATACCTGCTGTTATCTATCTAACCTAGCATTGTCTTTGAGGGTTTCTCCTGGATGAGAATTCCAGGTCTTTGTCTAGACTCCAATCATGCAACTCCATCTCTCTGAATCTAGCTGATTCTTGGGAAATTTGTTTGTTGTACACTCATTGAAGGCACCACAGATGATACAATAATGCACATTGGCAGTCTTCCATGATTGCAGACAACTCCTGAATGTTCGGTTTGCTTTTGCTGGGACTTCTTGGAAGAAGCTTGATGCTGCAGATTTTGAGCAATCATTGTTCTCCATCTTTGGGAGATTCTATTGAGCTTGGTGACCCTTGATTTATGTACGCAGGATTGTCAGCACCACAATTTAACATTGTATGGAGCAATTCATGCTGCAGCACTGAAGGCGGTGGCAAGTTTGAACAAGGTGGGTGACAAGGGTGAACACTATGGCACAACTGTTCTCCTGCAATGTCGCCATCGTTTGCAGCCTGTCCTCCCAGGATCTGCTTTAGGTGAGGAAATTAGGAGGATGAGTACTGAAGTGCACATCAGTTGCCATCTACAGAGTTCTCTCCTGTGTTTGTAATGAATGCACAATGCTTGATTCTTGAGTATTGAGTAAGCATGTTTGTGGGATCTAGGAAGATTTCTAATTTTGCAAATAATGCCTGTGCCAAGCACTGAGATGCTGTGGTGAGGGCTGATGGAGTAGGAAGTTATCTCATTGTCAGCTCTGATTTGTGCCAGGGTTCTACCATTCAGCAATGTTAAGGACAACACACACTTCTGAGACAGATCCCTTCTGGGATCTTGCAGAAAAGTGCTCAACAGATTTTGATGGAGCAGTCAAGAACAGAAAACATTTCACTGATATGGGAGATCTGAATGGATTGATGATGCAAGCCATCAGAATTCCACATCTTACTCCCAAAAGCTCTCTACGTACCTCTCTTTTGTCCATGAGTTTTGATCCTGTGTATGAGGACTTGGGTGAGGCAGCTGCAGGGCTTGACATCAAAGATAACCTGGCATGTTCGTCTGTCCATGGTGTAGGGCCATGCTTAGCAATTTTTCCTTTCTTGAGGAATGGTTGCCTTAGGATCTCATTTGTTTATCCATCACCATTGTTTTCACGTTCTCAGATACAAAAGCTTGTTGATTGCATCCTCTTCTATCTTTCTGTAGGACATATCAATCCTCAGGTTGAGAAAGAATCTTGAGTCTCTAGCAAGGTTCATAAAATTGATGTGTAGTTTTGCCAGGAATAGGATTTGCAATTGTTCTTCTTTTGTCTCAAGGGAAACAAGGAAATTGTTTATCAGAGGATCTTTTAGAATCATGCAGAATTGGGTATCAGTACAGAGATGCCATTCATTTGGCAGTCAACTCTTGTAAACCAGGTCTGATATAGTCCAGACTCCAAAAGAAGGTAATGCACAAAGAATTGTGGTTTCATAAATATTCTCTTTGCCAGTATGTTGCATGTATGGTTTTGACTTGTATGGTACTGTGTTTGTTGAAAGGAAACTTGGAGGAGGGTTGAAGTGCGGAATCCAGCAATCTATTCTTAGTTCTGAATTTCATCGCTGATGTTTTGTCATCATCAATCTAACTTTTGCTAAAGTAAGTGCTTGTTCACCTTCCCCCTGAATTGTTTGAACAGTTTCTCATACAAAAAGTGTCCCTATTATTGCAATTAAGCCAGAGCAGATAGTTCTCTTATGTTTAATCTGCATGCACGGGATCTTCTAGTTCTGCCAGTAAAGTAGAAAACAGTAGAGCTAGTTTAAGGCAAATGTATATTTTCACCCTTGTTAGATTGTAAACTAGGTATACCATCTTCATGTTCTTGACCTATGTTTGTACCTGCTCTGAGATACGATTCATTCATGTATCAATTGTTCTCTATAGTGTTTATGATGGAAAGCCAAAGTTCTTTTGTTTGCTTAGAGGATGACCTACTGTCTTGCCATGTTTCATTTCTCTTGTCAATCTTCATTTTAGGTTCCTGCTGGTGATCTGGATCAGCTTTAGAGTTTCAACATTCTTTTGTTATAACTTACATGGATAACTGTAGTGATAATTGTACTTTTGTCTGTAAAAAATGTTTCTTGAGTTTCATTTGAGCTTAATCCTCAGTAGGTACATACAAGGTTTCAAATCTTGCAAAGTCAGAAATCCTTAAACTTCATGATTCTTTAAATAGGCTCGTAAATTTAGTGGTTAGGGGTGTAGTCCAGGTCTTCCTTTTCTCTGTGTTAGTTGGAAGTTCCATAAGAACCCAACTAAACTGAGATTTATTTGTGCAGACTTCTCTCACAAAACTTTCTAGGTGGCTCAGTTCTTTCTACAAAGTGATACTACCTGTGCTTAGTGATCTTTGGGTGGCAAGGGTCAAAAAGGTCCATGTTCCTTCTGTTAATAGTTGGATTCTCAATGACTCTACAGGAGCAAAGGATGTGATAGAACTCCTAACCTTTTGAGATTGGAGGTTGATAAATCTTCTTCACTTTTGCTATGATTGTTTGATTTTTCAACTCTATATAGTAAAATTGACTTGATAGGTCTAAAAGCTTGTATAAATGCTCTGATTTTAAGAGTGGTTGGTTGAATGTTTGAAGTTTGTTGTTTTAAGTTTTTGCTGGTTCAAATAATGGCTTTTAATTCTAAATTAAGGTATCTGTGGCTTAAGAATAAACAAGAGATCATAAGTTCTTTTCAGACTCTCTGTAGCTTCAAAGTTGTGGAAGACTTAAATTCTGGGTTAGATTTTTTTGCTAGACAATTTGTTCCTTTGTTTTGTTCATTGTGCTTAGACAATGTGTTCCTATCCCTATGGGTACTAACTGCATAGTCTATTTACCGGATCTCTACCTCTATTCCTATGAATTTGATTTTCTGAAGCATCTCTTTAAGACCAACACCTACCCTGTTTTGCTTCAGAGATTGCCACTTGTTCATAGGTTTGTGGATGATCTTTTTGTATCAAACTTCCCAGATGTTCAGTAAGTCACTATGACATATGTTACTATTGATGGACCCTGAAAAAGTGAAAGACTATCAGTTTTGTCATATTGCTAGTATTATTGTTCTTTCATTCAAGTTCTCTGCTTCTGTGTTTTTCTTCTTCCTTGTTCAGTCCTTATCTAGAAGTCCATCTATGACTTCAAGGAGTTTTTTTTGCCTTGTCCTGGCTTTCATATTTTTGAGTATGGAGATTTTTCAATTCTCATGAGAGTTATTATATTTTCAATACCACATACTTTGTTGTCACAAACATTCATTTTCAAATATCTCCCAAAATAATTGTATATTGAAACAAGACCTCATTTTCGTCAATCAAGTCCTCGATTATCAATGCCTTCACAACATCTTGCTTTGGGGACATTCAACATCTTCATGAAATTCTTCAACACCAGATTGCAATGGGGGACATTCAACAACTTCATCACAGTCTTCCAGTAAAAAATTGCAATCTGTTGTTATAGGGATGTGCAAGAAAACTAAAGTTGTAAATGATCCAGTAATTTTGCAAGAATGTAAAAATACCCGCTTTTGAACATCTCTTAACCAATGCACATGATGTGATCAGAACTTCACAGTAGTTGTGACCATTGCTTCATGCTAGTTGCCATCCTCAACAATAAAAAGTTAAGAATGAGAGCTTGGACACCATTTTGTAAAGTGAACTGCCACCTGCAGCTCCCCCACAGCTTTTCCAGTCTGTGATACCAAGCTGTAGCATCCACAAGTTCCTATGCACTTCACAAAATCTCCTTCAGAATAGTCAATGGTTAATAGTTTGCCTGGGAGAAGCAATTCCTGTGTTGATTTTGAAAGACCTTGGATTTAAACTGAACAAAGCTCAATTCAAAACTGAAGAAGGTGATTAGAATTGTTTGTATGTTCTGATTTTGTAGATTTCTTCAACCTGTTTGTAAATTGACAACTTGAGGCAAAGATCAATGTGCACACCTTCCTTCTGAAAGAGTAAAGGCAAACATGGTGCTGATGCTGTTCCAAGCCAAACATCTGACAACATATGTGTTGATCGATTCTTCTTTGGGTAACTACAACCAAGAGTTGGCAAGGAACTCTGTGAGCATTGCCAAAGTTCAAAACTCATGGGTGAAGTTCGCAGTTCCTTCAGCACCATAGCATCTAGTGATAATGATATTTTGTGTCTCCATGTTGTGTGCAGATCAGGATGCTTTCTTGGCTGTGGGATACAATGTAACCACAATTCAATGGATTGCAGGAAACACAACAGCCTCAGCATTAACAGATGGGGTTTTACACTCCTTTGATTTCTTCTTCTTCAGTTCATCAAAGAGCACTAACAAATGCTAGAAATTTGATCTTGTCAATTGCAGAGATGTGCCATGCTTATTAATAATCTATCAAAGCTTTGGTGCTACTAGTTTGTAGCTATCAAATGAGTTTTATGGTGAGATGATCTGACCTTCAATGGCATGACAATAGGTGCATAGATGAGCTCAAGCTCATGTTTGGCTGGAAACATTGAAAATAATATGTACTTGTTAAATACACCAGAGGGACGACTCCTTGTACCAAAAGAGGTTGGACCTGCGTCAGCTGCTGCTGTAGACACATGCTGCGTACATTCGAATTGTAATGTGCAGAAAACTTCTTAGCATGGCTCAGAGAACATGATGATGATTCAGAATAATGCAGCAGGTCCAATATAAAGTTAAGCAAGCACAAAAGCAAATCCACAAACCTTCCAGTAAGTTGCTCGGATGATCTTGATCTCAAGTTCTGCTTGCAGAGGCATATCCTCAAGGAACCATTCCTGGTTGTCAAAAATGGTTCCATGGAGAAGACACTCTGCTCCAAGTTTATAACTGCTGTAGTTTACTTGTACCACCAACTCTGGATTGCCATCATTGAGGTATACATTTTGCAACTTTCTGACCAATGTTAATGGCAAATTGAATGTCTTCCTCACCTGTAAAAGGATTTGACCAGATGTGTTGATTGATGGAAGAATTATGGCAAGGATCATCAGCAATTTGAATTAAAATGTTCAGGGGTTCACAAGCAGATCATAAAATCAAACACAACAATCAACTCTGAATTACATATTCTCTCTCCATCTCCATGTCCAGAACGCACTCAACTCACTCAAATGGGGTTTTGTTTTCAAAGAGATTGTTGAGAAAATCACCTCAGTTGAACACTCTTTCTGGTCTAGCAATTCCAATAAATTTTTATGAAGCAAGATTGCTCTCCCAATATAAATCTCACAGCGCTTGTTACTATGCTCATCAAAGCCATGAGTTGTTGTCTCTTGAGTTCTTTTGTCATGATCACCATTTGTGTGTGATAATTTCCATGCAGGTATGTTGTCATCATTGTTGATTTCTCTTGATCTTTCACATTTGGAGGTCATGGCAAGAGAAGCCCAGAGCTCAAAAATGAGGTCCAAATGCTCATCTACTGCATTTTCTCGAAGATGGTCGCAAATGTAAAGCCCTGCAGGCAATGAGATCTGATGATGGACTGAAGCACCAAAATAGACTGTAGGACCCCATTGCATGACCTGCAAAACCAACACATCTTACATTGGTCTTTAAATTGAGGAGGAAAGGTTCACCACTTTCAGTCCTAATCACTTTCCTTAGACGACAAGTTTCAATTAGACTTTGGAAGATCCAAGCTTCTACCGTTCTAAGTTGAGTCACAGCCATGGGTTTGGTTCCCTCTTGATTTCCTACCTCTTGCAGACCCCTTGGCCATTCCCACTGCTGATATCTTATATGCAGTTGGTAATTGAACAAGGATTTCTGTGTTGGCTTTCAGTAGATGAGATTCAGAACCTAGAAACCAACCCTGGACCATATCCTTTTGCTCTCCATTTTGCTTCTTCCTTGTTATTTCAGCTCTTTTGTAAGTAAAGTTTGCCAGGTTTATATCATTTTCACTGCTTGTTTTGTGAATCAAAGAATCGATTGCTTCTCTCAATCTCCAAGCTGAATCACATCTAATGCAATGATAATTGTAAAAAATTAGAAATTGCACCTGTGTAAAAAGAGCTTCATCCTCCCCTGGAAAGAGATACTTGATGAAAGCTCTGCCTGCGCAAACAAAAAACCAAACAAAGTCAAAGAGATCAGGAGCATTCCACAGGGAGAATTTTTGAAAATTCCAACATGATGATGAAAACAAACACACAAGAGAAACACAATGATACGAGATCAAATGTTGTACCACAAGAAAAGTGGAGAGAGTCAAGTGCTGGAAGACCAATTGCTTGCCATACAAAGAGTTGAACAACATGTTGCACCATAGCAACCTGTTAACCCGCCAAGATCACTTCAATCGACACAAGGTTTCTGTCAGACTTTTAATGGGCATCCATCCACAAAAACCACATGTAGAATTCCAAGACAACAAGTAGCTGCAGCATGAAAGATCAACAACTGATAGAGAGAGAATCAGAAAACAACAATACTGTATCTTACCGAAGAAAGAAATCGGTGCTTCTCATCTCCTTGCCTCTTACCCCTTGATATTCTTGTCTCTCGAATTTTCAGAGTCTTTTTTGACATACAACTTTTCCTTCTCAAAAAATCTCGCACATGCCATTGAATGATTATTGCAGCTCTGCTCTCTTGCTGCAATCTTCGCAATCGATACTCCATGCCTAACATCACCACAACTTGGACTTCACCACAGACTACATACCTGATGGGGTCTTGCACTGGGAAGTAACCCTTGGCTACTACTACTACCACCTCTTGCCCCTCTTTGCACTGATGTTGAGCCTCACAACTTGAGGCTATGTTTGTGATCCTCAATGGAATTTTTACCAACCCCACAAGGTCTTCCAATCCTTCTTGTAAATTTTCTTTCTTCCATCCTTGATCATGCCACACCTCAATGAACAAGACTGAATTTTCTAACTTTGGAGGGGCCTGCACAACTGCATCTGAACTGCCTTTTGCAGCAAACTTGTGGCACCACCTGTGCCATCCCAGATATGGGAAGGGGACTCTGTGGACAAAATGGGGTCCAGACTTTACCACCAAGAGCAAACAGTGTGCCTGAGAATGGTTTACTGCCTTGCTCAAGCAACCACTGATGTCCCGCAGATTGACATACAACCACAAGTCCTGAAAAGGGAGGGTATAGAACAACAACAGAAATTGCAGTCAATGATTGTGGACAGACACTCTGTATCAGATGCAAGAAAATGGGAAGGCTTCAAGTCTTCAGAAATGTAGAAGGGAACTTTGACACACTAATCACATGAAGATGCTAACTGTGAGATGTGAGAAATCTGAGTTCCTTGCAATGAAACAATGCTCTATTGAGGAGATGTATCTCACACCGCTGAATTGGTAGTTGTAGGCCAAGAATGGAGCTGGTGGGATGGAGAACAACTCATCCTCTTTCCATTTCCAGATTTCCTTGTGGAGACTTTAGTATCCTGTTAATTGAGACCAGCCAGAAGTGGTTCAAGTACGGGGCATATATATTTTTCCTTTGTGGAATACTATATGAAATTTTCCACCATCGTTTCTGAAATCCTCACTCAAGATGAGTACTTGTTACAAATCAGATGATGATTTCACAATGTAAAATGGTTTACTTACCACCTGATTATCCTTCTGTCTGTGTGCTGTTGAATCACCATAAGATAGTTGCAATGCAATCTCAATTCTTGCAACAGGAGATTCACCTCCAAGTTTTTTCTGACAAGTCTTTTGACCCAGGCACCTGCCTTGGCTTGTACCTCCGATTGTAGAAGAGTTGCAAGTTGTGTGCAAGGACTTTGACCTTTCCAATATGCGTTTCCCATGATTCCTCCTCCATTGGCCCCAGGTTGAATTGTTTGAGGTCCTGCTGTGGGGACGGGGATCATGATGCAAGATTGTAAGGCCAAGGCTGGTCTGGTATGTACTGGGCATTGATCTGACCACATTCTCCAACAAAATGCTACCAGTGCACTCAAGAGTCTCAAACTCATGTTGCCAACTCAAAGCTACCATTACCCTCAAATTCTGAGTCCTCCAATGTTCAAGGGTTTTAGCATCATTGGGCAGCAGTTTCCAGCATAACTGTGATTGATGGTCAAAGATTGCTTCACGAGTTGCAAATGCCACGGGAGAGATACAGATATGTTGCTCTGGGGATGGTTGCACAATTGCGGGGAACAAAACTGTGAGCAAACATGAACAAACTGGATGTGTCTTCTTTAACTTTGGTGACAAACCAATGGGCATGACAACATCCACCAAGTCCCTTAAAGCTGGATTGCAAAGAACAATCTTCCCGACAGTCACTCTCACACACCAGCCATCCACAATCTTCCCCACATGGTCACGCTGACCAACCATCATCAAGCTTTGAATTGGGCTGTGTAATTCTTCACCTCCAAGTTTCACATCTTGCATGGATCCAAGCAAGCAATCTGTGTTCAATCTGCCAGCCTTTGATAAAACAGATCCAACTTTTCTTCCTCTCATCACCACCTTGTTCCATTCTGGGCTTTGGATACTATGCCTGAATTCTTCATTGTTCTCCAACTCATCATGTAACTCAAACAGTGTGCTTGAATGAACTGCATCATCCTTTTCATCAGGGAAAAAGAGAGCTTGCAACAAAGCCAATTCAGCAACATCACGAGCCTTGATCTCCCCTTCTTCAAAATCTGGAGACTCTTCTCTGGTTACCTGCATGGGGATAGAAATTTATCAATCCCCCCAATATCAAAAGCTTAATCAGCAACCCAGTGCTCAAACACAGAATTAGTCTCAATAAAAAATGGATATGAGTCAGAAGATCCAGGTACAATGTAATAAGAGTGAATGGACACGCCTTTATGTTGGACTATGAAGCAAAATTCAGCACAGAAAAACAAGTCATCATCTGCAGCTGTATATGCCCTCTTCCATAGCTCATGAAAAATGGATTCCAATCACAATGAATATTGGCGTTGCCTCTATTGTTTTTCTGACGACATTCATCACCTAAGGCAACAACAAAAACTGCAAAAGAGGTAAATATGAGAGGAGGAGGTCCTTGTGTAACTGGAGTGTAAACCTTGTTGTTACAGTTCACATCTTTGTCGTCATCAGCAAGGAGGAAGTCAAGTAACATGCCAGAATTGCCAACATGGCTGGAACAGAGAGTTTTCTGCAAGCTTTTGAGAGGGGGGCTTGATGGATGATCATCCTTGGTATATGCTGAGGGAAGAACCCTTGCACTATTGGTCTCCATCTGATTGAACTTTGAGCTCTTCAATGCATTAGAAAGCAGTTGTTCAGGACATTTGAGTGGTCGACTGCAAGTAACATCATTAAGGAGCACTTGCTGTTGAGAAGCTGCAGCAGCAGCACATCTGTCTGTGGGCAGAGCAGCAGTTTCACATGCAGACACTGCAACTTCATCACCTTTTGAAGACACATCTTTCCTCTCAAGAAGCTTTGAAAAAGATGTGTCTTTTATTACACCTTTGTTCATCACTGTGCTGAGACTGCAGGAAGGAATATCAGGTTCTAGTACCCCACTGGGATCAAATCCAAATCTTGTCTTTGGGATTCCAAGGAAATGAGATGGAGTTTGTTGACGTGGTAGTAACCTTCCAGAAAGATTTAACATGCAGCCTGATCTGGCACAACCAACCGTCGGTGGTGATGATGATGATGATGATTGAAACAGTCGTACATTATCTTCCAATATCTCCTCAAGTCCATCAAACATGCCCACTTCTGTCACATCCTGTGAGTCTCTGAAGCCAGTCTTTCCAAGCGATGAGCACAGTATTCTTGGTTCATCTTGTTTCAGCCTCTCAACTTGTTGCATGTTGTGGAGCTCAACATCTTCAGAGTCCTTGACCATTTTCATATGATCACAGCTTGAAGCCATCAACTTTGAGTTGTCTGAAGAATTCGCAATGCCACCTAAATGCTGCTGCTGCAAACTCTTTTCCACTTCTCTATCCTTGGCTCCCTTTCTGGACCTTGAAACTGCAGATTTCTTGATCAACCTCTTTGATGACTTGCCACCATGTCCCACAATGCCTTTTTTGCATACTGATCCATGCACCTTTGATGATTCTTGCTCCTTACTATTGTTGTTGCTATCTTCTTCAATTTGAGAAACAGAGAGAAATGCGTTTTTAAGTGCAGATTTGGTGAAAGGATTGACACTTTGGTTTGGTGGTTGTTTTATTCCCACTGAAAGGTTTTGAACAAGGCACCCAGGAGGTTGATGACTAGCCTTGAGATAGAGAGGAAGCTTAAGAGAGGAAGAAGAATCTTGTTCCAATTCAACAAGCTCTTCTTTTTTCTCTTCACAAGATGAACTGATTGCTGGCACAAGACACTGTGTTTTCTTCCTCGTTACATCATCTTCCTTCTTGGCAGCTGATGTCTGTTTTTCATTGAAGACAACTCTGATGTTTACACTCAACATTCCAATCAGTTCTTGTCCATGTGCAAAGACAGGATACACACCACTGCTTGGATGATCTTCCTGCAGATTGCAAACACTGACAGAGAGTTTGCCAAGAATTTTGTTGGTGATATCCTTCAGATCTGGAAGCATCCTTCCTTTCACAAGGGTCAAGTCCAGGAAACTCATATCCTCCAAGTACCTGTTCATGGAGCAGCAGTGATTGTCAAATTCCCTCCCATGAAAAAATGAGCAAGGATTTTGCAAACAAGCATTAAGAGTATCCAATCATCACACCAGTTTTCTCAGGAGCAATTTCAATGAAAAATATTGAACAAAGATTGAGAGCTCTATTGTGTTTTTGCTGTTTGAATACATTCATGAGAGCTTGAATGTTTCTTTTTGTGTTTTGAACAAATCCATGAGAGCTTGAAGAATCCTTGCTCTCAACTCTCCTGGCTTCACCAATACTTGCCTTTGCAGATGTTTAGGGCCTGAATGTAGAGGAAACACAGCCGTGACATGGGAATTGGAGGAATGGCGAGCAGGCAGAGCTACCAACAAGTGATTGTAAACAGGTTGGCCCCACCAAGCAATGAGCACGCTGCAGGAAGGGGGATGGACAATCTGACGTTGCCATTGTATTCCCTCCATCTCCATCAACAATTCTCCTCTCTTGGGTACGCAAAAGAAACAATTCTGTCAAAGAATCTTACGAGTATTCATTCTGGGAATTCAATAGAAACGTAAGACCCAAAAAAAATTCCTCGGCAACAAAGGTTTTCTCCAAAAAAAATTTCATTCCAGACAGCTGAAAATATCTAGCAACGAACCGCGACAATGCCTAAAAGTTCAAGAAACACAAACACTTACAGCACGCATCATAATCTCTCCTTCTCTACACAATGACGTTCATCATGAGCACAAAAGAAAGAAAGAAAGAATCCATGAATGAAAGACTGAAGGATATGAGGAGGAATCCCGGGTGGCAGCGAGGCACCCTGGTGAAGTCTGACGGAGCTGCTGGATCTCACAGCTGTCCCCGTCATGTCAGCTGTGTCCCACAACTCTCTCTCTCTCTTTACACCCACAACACATCCACCTCAATCTTATCATAACCGAGCTCTTTGCACATGGCCACAAAGATCAGTCGAATATTGCTCGTTGCAGCAACTCGAAAACGATAAAAAGCAGACGGCCAATTTGACGGCACACAAATTTTGAATGCATGCAAGCAAAGTGAGGGAGAGCAACAAAACATGTATGGATTTGTAGAGGCATGGAAGTTGTATAAAGAAGTGCATCGGCATCAGATAGAGGAAAATTCTGAATCTCACAGACAAACACAAACACAGACCCATGACGCTCGCATATACACTCTCACTCGCTCGTACTTTCTTGGCGCTTTCTCTTGACACAGGAAGAAGGTGCGGAGCAAACTGAGGACAGCAAGAAAATCAATACACAACAAGGCCAAAACACTCACACTCAAGACACAATCCTTTCAACTGCAACTCTGTGTCCAGATTTGAAGAAAAATCAGTCTCATGAAATTGATGCTCTGAGTTCATCATGTTTGATCGTTGCTCTTCATGATTCCTCCTCCTCCTCTCCTTCTTATTCTTTCTATTCCAGCAAAAAAAACCAAAGTTTGCTGCACTTGCTTCTTCATTCAATTCTGGCAATCCAGAAGACCCAAACACTCTCTCAAGACACGATCTTTTCTACTGCAATTCTGTGGATTTGAAGACAACCTCTCACATCAAATCGATGCTCTGAGTTCGTCATGTTTGATCATTCATGATTGGGTGTTGATGATTCCTCCGCCTTCCCTTGCTGCTGCTCCTATGCTTCTGGCGTTCTATTTCGGCAGTAAGAATGCAAATGTGCTGCACTTTCTTCTTCTTGGTCATTTAATTAGGTTGTAAAAGCTTCAAGATCACACCAGATTTTTCATGAAGAAGTTCATATTCGATTTGTGCTGATCATTTTTTCATGAATCTTCTTCTTTTAGTCTTTCTTCTTTCATTACAGCAATAGAATCAAAGTTTGCACTTTATTCATTCAGGATGAAAATACTTGAAGATCAGCCAGATGGGTGGTGAGGTTCATGTCTGATTCATTCATTCATTGATCATTGGTTTTGTGGATCCTTTTTAGTCTTTCCAATTCACCAAAGGAAAATCTAAGTTGCACTTCTTTTGCATGCAATCCGGGTTGAAAAATTTTCAAGACCCCAATGGATGGGTTCAATTTACCTATTTGGGTTCACTTTATTTATTTATTATTTGATCATTGTTTTATGATCCTTTTACTTAAGTCATTCCATACAACAATGGATAAAAGTAGCTCTTCTCTTGGTGTAAATAGAGGGGGGACCATTGGGGGGCTGATTTTTCCAGGTTGGATCTGTTGTGAGTGGGAATCCACCGTGGGTGAACCAGTACCCACCCTTCTACCACTGAGAAAATCCCAAAATCCATTTAAATTATTTCTAAATATTACAAATGTCCCATGTGTAGATGCAAAGCCCTGCTTGATTTTTCAAAACACAGAGTGTATTTGTAGAACCTTTATAGAGCATAACAAACTCGTGAGCATAACAAAATGCTCGTTTTTGAAACACCTGTGGTTGTTTCTTTTTCTGAAATACCCAGCGGGTACCAGTTGGGTACCTGCTGGGTATCATGAGAAAAATAAAATATAAAAAAAACAAGTGGTGAGCTGTGCAACGGCCTTGAGTCAATGTGTTCCTGAAATAACGCCCTCGGTCTCCAAACTTGAGGGCCTGTTATTTCGGGAATGCCCCCAGCCCTAATGAAATCAAAGAGTGTCCGAGTTCAAATCTAACATTTTTTGAGCTTAATATGGCCACTAGGAGGCCTCACTCAAAAAGGTAAAAGTACCAAACATGAGTGCTGGTTCACCCTGGCCCGAACGCTGCTGTTGTTCAGAGAGTTTACCTGATTTTAACCCAAAGAAACTTGCTATTTATGCTTTCGAAGGGGCCCTCGGTTGCCGATCCTGCCAGGCTCTGCCTGCTTGCGTAATGATCGTTTGCCTAGTAGAATCGACCAGCAAGGTCCTGTTCTCTTGTACTTGATCTGGTGAAATTTAAGCCACTAATTAGGTAGACAAATTAAGGTGCTGGCAAACTTGGCCAATTACTACCTACTTGGAAGACCAAGCTTGTCTTTTGGTTACTCCTACTTAAGATGGGTTCATAATGTTTTTTGATTTCATGACTTCAACAGCTACTTACATTTATTTGATGTATTTCTTTGTAAGGGGTTGTGGTTCTTGAATTTGGATTTGAATTGTAGTCAACATAGGTTTGAGGGACGACACCCGGCCCCCTCCCGAAGTTTTACAGCTAGTAGTTAGTACCCAACGAAAAGGCATTTATAACTCATGGATATATTTCTCATATAGACGTTCCTACCATTATTATGTGAATGGTAGTTTGAATTGGTGTCTTTGACAATAATACTAACATTAGTCTAGCAACTAAGTACAGATCCACTGAAACTCCTGGATCATGCTTTTCCTGTGGCTCGAACAAGCCATGTGGCATGTTTTCGAATTGCTGGTGCTCCACTTGGACCATGTTTTCCACTAAGTACTAAGTGCCTGCATGAAAGCCTGGAGAAAGTGTACAAGTATATATGCCCAGTCGAAAAGTGGAGTTGGGGGGAGGAGGTTTTGTGTGTGTGTGTGTGTACTGACAAAAGAAAAAGAAGAAACTAAATGATGAAACTCTGAAGCAAGAAGAGCTCCTGTTGTTGGCGTCGTTTTGTGGAGAACAGAAAAAGGCAAAACGGCACCTAAGGAATCCAATGGAAAACAATCATCTGCTTGAAGTGTCAAACTTCGGACATATGTCACCTGTAGTTTTCATCCACATGTCGCAAATAGTTTCATTAACAGATTTTGGGGACCTCTCAATTCTTATAATTTACTTATATTGAGCAGCAAAATGTAACATTGGGATTCCTTCACTTACACAAAGCTCGTATAAACTACAAACCCTTTGTAACTAGAGAATTTTTATGAATTTGTGTTAGGAATTTCAATGCTTGGTATGCCCCACGTCAGGAGCACTTGCATGGGCCCTCTTCTTTGGGTTAGGGTTGCTCCAAAAAAGGGGTTCCTAAAGGGCTCCATTCTAACTTTGGGGTGAAATTATTTCTAGTGTATCCCAAGAGTTATCAAATTGTGAAAGAAAATGAGTTTCAATTTTGAATCATGGTAAAAATATTACTCACAAGACGAATAAGAAATAATGATCCTCATTACAAGAGGAATTTTATTATTTTCATTCTTTTTTCCCCTTTTAAAAAAGTAGCAACTTGTTTCCAATCTCTTGTTTTCAAAGTAAAAAAGTTTGAAACATTTTGATTTACCAAGGCCTTAAAAAATTAAACATAAAATTGTTTAGTGACTCACAATTCATGAATGTGTTCATAGTCTCTAAACCTTTCACAATTGATTTATGAATAAAACAACAAATTTTGTTTTCTTTCTTGCATGAGAAGTTGAGGTTGTTATGCACCCCATTTTTTGGTCACACCATGTCATGTGGTATCAACTTAAAGTTATCACTTTGGGGTTCATTTGGTTAGAGTGCAATGATATGTTCTTCCTTAAGGAACCACGACAACAAGAGAAGTTGTACAACCTCATATAGGAATCTCTATTTGATTATGCTAAAGTAGAATGGAGAAAAACTCGTGTATTGATTGGTGCGCAGCCTTGTGCTAAACAGGAATACCTTGACTCATTTGACAGAGCTTGTGGAGGTCAATATCTACTCTACTCTAGGGAAGATCTGATATTAGGTAGTCCTACTGTCTACCCAAGTTGGGTGCAGTTGTTGTTGGTGGTTGTCTCGTGGCTCTGCGTGCGTTTGCTGGCCTCGCTGGCCTCTGGGTTGTATTTGTTCTGTTTATGTCTCACAATGAATTTCGGTTCATTTGTTCCAATAAAAGAAAAAGAAAAAGATTAGCTCTTCCTACATATGTCTAAGAGAAGAACAAAAACAACATAAAACAATTGAGTAATTGATTTTTTTCTTTTTTTCTCTCCATTTTCCAAAGTATTAATATACTTTCAATCTTTTTTTTTTCCCTCTCCCTTTTGAACTTTGAAAAGGAACACTTGTGTTTCCACTCCTTTTTTCCAAAGTAGCCTTCACATGTCCAAGAGAAGGACCCCAAAGACAAAAAAAAAAGAAAAGGAGAAAAAAAACACTATCAGAAACATGAAGATCAAACCATCCTTTTTGTTGTGACATCGCACGAAAATTGCAGTGTGTGTTTTCGTGCGAGATGATCTGTTTTGGGAGCAGTGACGATGAGAGCGTACGCGCGTGTGCTGCTGTGTTTTTTGGGGCTGAAGCTCAAGGCTAAAGTTAGCGAGACACATTGATTTGGAGTGCACGGTGTGGTGGAGGAAGTGTTGTTCCAAGCGTGTGTGGTTGTTCTCTGTCTATCTGTCCGTCCCGTGCGATTGCTGCTGCTGTTCGTGTGCAGAGCTGCACTTCTGTGTTGTGGTTGCAAACTGACAGTTGTTCTGTCATCGTCAACTCCTCCTCCTCCTTGTTCTTCCTCCTCTGCTGGTCTTCTATAGCTGCTGCTGCTCCTCTCTCTTTCTGTCTCCACTTTCGTCACGCCACTGCACATTACAATTCCCTCAACAGGTCCCACTGCTGCAGCATCTTTGTCAGATCCGTCAGCAATATTTTAGCGTTGCTACTCTCATGGGTGAAGTTGTGTTGTTACTCATAATAGCCTTTTGCGTCTTCTGCTGCTGCGGCTGCTCTCCTGTTGTTTCTCTTTTTCCTCATCCGGTTTTTCCATGTTTGTGTGTGACAAATAGTGTAGGTGGTGGAGAAAAGGAAGAAGGGAAAAAAACTTGTATTGTTGGTTGGGTCCCACGCGCGCACACGCAATGTAGGTAGCCAATGCCATGCCTCGTTTTGTGTTTGTTAGTTTGCTCGGATTTCCATCTGTTGCTTTGCGTTGCGGGAGTTTCGATGATTGAAAGTAGTGACAACGGGCGGAGGGAACGAGCGTGAGTATGGAATGAAGCTCGAGGCTTTTTGCATGAGAAGCGGGAGTCGTAGACAAGGGGGTCCTACTTATAGTAAGAGGGAGTTTTGTCCTCGATTGTTGAGTCGCGAGATTGGATTCTTTGCGACGTTTTTGGACATACTTGAGAAGAAGCTTGATGTAATTACTGGATATCCCAATCTCGCGTGGCTGCGCTGGGACGACGAGAGATTCCAGTAACAAATCTCAAAAATCCTGCAAAAAGCTCATCAGCAACATCTGGGCGGTTTTCTGAGCTGCGTTTTTCATTCCTTTGCTATGGAGGATCCAGTTTCCAGCAGTTAGCTATGGAGCGAAGGATGATGAGCTCGGCTTTTCTTCAGACGGGGGATGTCGAGAGCAACCTGCATTTGGAAAAGTTTCCAAGTTCAACAGATTTTGTGCAAACACACTTCTTTTTCTGGCTCTTCAGTATCGCTCACTGTCTCTTGTTCGTCAAGTCTCAAGTCAGATCTGCCATTTGAACTCATCTCTGTGCTCCTCCTTGCGTGTTTTGGTGCTCATCCAACACCGCATTTGCACACACTTGAAGACAAGCATTGTCTGCCAGGATGCTAGGAACAGCGAAGAGGTTCATCATTCGTTGCCGAAGTTCAATCACCTACTGGAAGGCTGGGCGAGCTCACATTAGATTAGTTATGTCAACACAGGAGAAGAAACTGGCAGCAAGGATGTGGGCAATGGATTGAGGGTGAGGAGTGTGTCCTTGGGAAGTTTGCAAAGAGTTCGGGAGGAGACCAAGTGAAGGAGAGGGGAGCTTGCAATGGCGTCCATGAAGCTAGGATCAAAACCAGATGCATTTCAACGAAGAGGACAAGCTTGGTTCTGCACATCAGGTCTTCCAAGTGACATGGTGATTGAAGTTGGACAGATGACATTTCATCTTCACAAGTTTCCATTAGTATCGAGGTGTGGGAGACTGGCAAAGCAAGTGGAGGAGATGTCAGAGGAGGATCAGGAAGGATGTGAGATCCAGCTTGTTGACATGCCTGGAGGTGCTGAAGCATTTGAGCTTGCAGCCAAGTTCTGCTACCGAGTGAAGCTGGCATTGACTTCCGCAAATGTTGTAACTCTGCGTTGCGCTGCAGAGTATTTGGAGATGAGCGAGGAGTTTGGAGAAGGAAACCTGATTGGAAAAACAGAAGCATTTCTTCAGCAGGTGGTTCTTTGTAGCTGGCGTGACTCAGTGTTTGCTCTCAAGAGTTGTATGTCATCACTGCCGCAGGTGGAGAAACTGGATTTGGTGGAGAAGCTTGTTCATTCCATTTGTGTTAAGGCTAGTATGGATCCCTCACTGCTTGCTTGGTCCATTCCTGGAGCTCATGACCATAGCTCACTGCAAAGCCCTGGTGGGAGTGTGCTGTGGAATGGAATCACCACTGGTTCTCATGCTGCCCATGCAACTCAAACTGATTGGTGGTATGATGATCTTTCCACTCTGAGCTTGCCACTTTTTGAGAGAGTGATTACTGGTCTGGAAGCCAGAGGAATTAGACCTGATAGCATTGCTGGAGCTCTTGTGCATTATTCAAAGAAGTCATTGCCAGGCCTGCACAGGAGGCATATTGATCGAGATGCCCACATCACCACTAGAGGTGTTGTTGTGCCTGTCACTGTCCCTCCCATGGAAGAGGATGATCAGCGAATTGTGTTGGAAACAATTGAGGCCCACTTGCCATTGGTGAAGGGAGTTGTATCAACCTGGTTCTTGTTTGGATTACTGCGCACTGCGATGATCTTGAATGCAAGCCCAAGGTGTAAGAGCAACTTGGAGAAGAGGATAGGGATGCAGTTGGAGCAAGCAATGCTAGATGAATTGCTGATGCCTAACTATTCATATATTGAAGAGACACTCTATGATATTGATGTTGTACAGCGCATTTTGGACCACTTTCTGCTTTTGGATCAGAATTCACCACCTGACTCAGATGATGAAGAAGAGGGTCTTCTGTTGGGATCATCATCTCTGAGTCCCATCATGATGGTGGCAAAGCTGCTCGATGCTTACCTTGCTGAGGTTGCACCGGATGTCAACTTGAAGCCCACCAAATTCCAGGTTTTAGCAGAGGCACTGCCTGATTACTCCAGGATTCTTGATGATGGATTGTACCGAGCAATTGACATATTCCTTAAGGCACATCCTTGGCTCTCTGAGGCAGAGAGGGAGCAAATCTGCAAGATAATGGACTGCCAGAAGCTATCACTGGACGCTTGCACACATGCAGCCCAAAATGAGAGACTTCCATTGCGTGTAGTTGTGCAGGTCCTGCTTTGTGAGCAGCTACAGCTTCGGACTGCCATTGCTGGTTCACTTCTGGTTTCCGATAGTTTAGATCCACATTCAGGTTGTCAAGTAAGGTCAAGCATGACTCTTGGTGAAGGCCGAGCAGCAACTCAGGCAGGAATCTGTGGAGGTGCAGATGGATGGGGGGATGTGGCTCATGAAAATCAAGTGCTCAAAGGCAACATGGACAGGATGCTGAGCCGAGTTAGTCAGCTGGAGCATGAGTGCAACACTATGAGGCATGAGATTGAGAAGCTTCACCGAGGGAAAAGACGGCTCAACCCTCTGTCCAAAGCATTGGGTTGCAATCTGCGGTCTTCAATCAGCCCTGTAACTGGGGGCCCTTTTCCAGCCAACCAGAATCACAATGGAGGTGTAGGCCTCACAAAAGTGCAACTCCATCAAAGGCACGCATCACTACATGTCTGAAGAAGCAAACCCTAACCTTTCCATTAGTAAGATTTGTTTCTGCAGATGTGCAACTTGATGTTCATCTTTGCACTTATTCTCCATGGTTTGTTACTCAATCTTTCTCTTTGTTTCTTGTGTGGAGACAAAGTGCAAACCAATGTATGGTGTGCAATAGGTTGCATTCTTGCAGTCCAAAATTGGAAGAACTAAGTCTCTTCCTTTTCTGGAATAAGCAAACCTCATCAGTGCCATGGCTGGAGGAGAAAAGCTCTTGAACGAAGACAAGAATCATGCAGGTTTTCCAATGATTGTAGTTCAGAAAATTGATCTGTATACTCCCTTTCAAATCTAAAAGGGAGTTATAAGTAGTGGGCAATCTTCCACCTTGAAGATTTGATATGCTCAAGGTTGCCTAGACTTGTCTAACCAAAGTGTGCTCCCTGCTTGTGCATGATCACAACATTGGGCATCTTTGGTGGTCTTGCATCTGCAACTGACATAGTATTATTATACAACCCTTGTAAACACAAGAACAAAACAGGGAAACTTCTTGCATATCTCTGTGGCCAACCTTCTTGTGTTCGCTTTGTATGCTGTCATTGATTACTTTTGGCCAACCAATAAAGAAAGGAATCTGACACTGTGACTCCCTAGCATTTTGGAGCTCATCAAAATGTGGTGTTTCTCACGGATTGGAAATTGCTATCAGGCTTGAATTGATCCCTGAGGTTTTGTTGCTGATATTGTATTGGTATCACATTCATTCTCACAGGGGAGTTGTATGTTTGTGCCCTTGTTATGATATTTGTAGCAGCTTCTTGAGCATCTGTCAAGATTTGTCTCTGTTTCGTAGCACCTTCCACAAAACCATGTTCAACAGACAAACAACTGTGCAATTTTAGCATCAAACTTGGTAGGACTTGGAGTGATCAAACTGTGGAAGAGTTTCCAATTTCATAGGAAACTGGAGAATGAAATACTTTGAAATCATCTTGAATTTGTTCTCAGTAATTAATTTCCTATCTGCAGGTGCATGATTTGCTGCTGCCATGTTTCTGCATACTATTCTCACCTGTCAGAATGAGAAATGAGATCTTAGTGCTTGGGGACACCTTATCCCTGGTACTTTCAGCATCTGGGATTCCGAGTATCATAAAGTTTTTGAAGGAGCTAGAGCAGCTTCTCCAATGCTTGCATGCACAGATAGAAGCCATTGATGTTGTGATAATTTCACTGGAATTGTACATTTTGTAGTGGGAATTGTAGCTCCCATCCAGCACACTCTGCAAACTATCTAATGCATCTATTTGCTTCCATTCGACCTTCAATTTGAGCAAATAAAGTGTTCCAAGCTGTGCTAGATCATGAAAGTAGTTGCACATTAAGGTGCTGTTTAGATTTGCATCTTGATGGGAACAGAATAAGACAGCATTTACAGACTCCAAGCACCTGGAGAGCACAAATCTGTAAAATCAAGAGTCAGTGAATTTCTCGCATCCCACATGTAGCTAGAAGAATCTTGCCACTGCATTGGAAATCAAGCTGCTGCCAGTCCTGAGATATGTGGTCCTCCTTACTCTTCATGCAATGCTCAAAAATCAATCACTGGTTGTCAAAGAGTTTTTGGGAAGCAATTTTGCCATCCCAAACAAGTGCATTGAGAGATCAAGTCATAGAGCTCAGAATTCGAAAGTTTACCACTGGTTCATACTGGATGTGATCTTCAAGAGCAATTGGCTCCTGTTGTTAGATCTGATATATGGAAGAAAAACTGGTGGCTACATAGATATATCCTGGATTCCCAAAGAACCAGAAAACCTTTGCTAGAATCTGAGTCTATTGTTAGCAGAATGATTTATCTCCCAGAAAGTCATTGATCATGAACCTCTTACGTCTTCTTGACTTGGTCATACCGTGGAGGTGATATTGATGCCGAGACAAAGATGGTATGTCACCATTCAACCTCATTGTCTGGTTAATGCTTGTTTGCAATTGTGACATTATTTTCCTTTTGTTCCCTACATATGGGTGTGGATGGCAGTCAGTAGGCAACAATTTCTAAAGGGGATCAAGAATTTCAGAGATCCAAATTGGGTCTGGATTAAGTCACAAGCAAGCACTCGGTAGTTTTTTGTTTGGACAATGCAGAGTTTTGTAGAACAGTTGATGGGACTGGTGGGAATGGAGTCACTGGAGAATGAATGTATTGGTGCTTTTGGCAGCTTCTTCTGGAATATCAGCACTAATGGGTAGGTCAAGCAAATTGCACTAGGTATGTTGCAATACAAAAAGAGTCTATACAATGTCGCAAATTATGCAAATTTGTAGGTATTGATATTGAAGAGGTACATGTATAGCCTAGATGTACTTATGAGACAAATTTGACATCTGTGCTGATTGACTTTGAGCTTATTCTTTCCAGTGAGAATTCAACAGACCTGTGCACCATCTCCTCCACACTGTAGCATGTCATCTACACTGTAGTATGTCCTCTGAATGCAAATTCTTAAGCTCCTATTCTCTTTGTTGTGTGGTGTACTGATTTTCATTTGAGATACCCATTATTTGCTTTGTGCAAGCAACTTTGTATACCCTTCTTATATACTTTACGATATGATTTGAGTGGAAACTGCTGAAGCTTTTCTCATTCCTGTCAGTACTATGCTTCTCACTGATAACCTTCACCTTCTTTGGACTAGATATTAGTTACCTTGAGCCTAGCTACAGGCTCTAGCAGGCCAACTACCTAGTGAATGCATAGGAGTGCCAAGCCAAGGTTGATGGCCTGCTACAGCCTGTAATCAAGTGAAAGGTGGTGAATGTCATACATAATCAAGGTTGCTAGTTGAAACCTACCTCTTTAGAAGAAGATATATTAAATATTTGTCATCAAGGTGCTAAACCTGCTAATTTACTGTGGTATTAAGCTGGAGCGTTAGTCCATTGTGTTAGTACAAAATTTGGGCTTTCACTTCTGGAACCATTTCACATGCCAGATCCAAACTCATAGCTTCACACACATCTACATTTTTGTATGGCTTCATGCATTCTCCAAGTATAAATTTCTGGTAGGTACCATGCCTACAGCTGATGTTCCGATCTTCTTTGCTGAATATTTTTTTATTTAAATAAGGTTTGATAATTTCAAATTTTATTTTCCAGAGTTTCAACAATGGAGGAATAAGTATGCAAAGTACACCTTGTGTTGTGTACTTATAATAGTAACCCAATGGGAGTTCAATTCTCAATAATTTTAGCAAATGTCAGTAAAATTTTCTCTTTTTTAATTAGACCTTGTGTGAATTATTTTGTGCTAAACATCAGTTGTAGGTAAGGTACCTATTTAGAATTGGCACGAAGAAATTAAATATGTTAACATCCACTAGGGCATATACCGTAGTACCTGGGCAGATTTGGGCACTTTTGTGCTGAATAATTAATTTAATTTGCTTCATTTTGAAAATTTGAAAATTTTGATAGTAAGTAATAAATTCATTGTAAGTCCATTTACCTTTAAGTAATGTTTGCTGCTTTTCTGTTCATGTTGTTTTAAAATGATCTTTACTTTGGAGGCCTGGGGATAAATTTAGCTGCCCTTTGCCCTTGATTAGTTAAATTTTTTTTTGGGTCATAAACTGATAATTTCTGAAAATTCGAAAAATCAAAAAATAATTTAATTAATCTGCCAAGGTACCACCGTATAATAGCCTTGGGTGACACAAGACAGAAAACCCAGTCATAGACAGCCACAAATCAAGAGGACTAAATTAGGTGGTCTTGAGTCTTGACCTTGCAAACTGCTTAAGGGAAAAAAGACTATGGTTTGTGGTGTGGGGTTCATTTAGGGCAGACACTAAACAGTGGTAATTAGTCAAATATGACACCTCATGATAACCTTTGCCTCATGCATTATGTGTAGGGTAAAGCCCTAGGATGGGGGCATTCTCAAAAAGAAGGGGCTTAGGACGAGGTGATAGCTGAATCCGGCCCTGCATTTTGAGAATGTCTCCAACCCATGGGCTTTACCCATTGTAAAGCACAGGACAAAATTTATCATGAACCAAACCTACTTAGATCATGAAGTATAGGAGTGTGAGGGGTATTATGCCAACTCTTCAATAGTGGGATGGTTCTTACACCTATAAGTAGGCATAATTTCCCTCCCACCCTTGAGGAGGAGGCATAACATCCCTCCCAATTTTTAGGAGGGATATTCATGGACATAAGATGCCCTCCACAAATTTTCTCCAAGTGCTTTACTATGGGTAAAGGCCCAGGGTTGCGACCATTCCCAAATTGTAGGCCCAGACTCAGCTGCCTAGTCCTAGACCCCTTGTTTTGCGAATGTACCCACCTTCGGGCTTCAGAGGTTAGAGAGAAGAGAGGTAGGTCTGTAGGGGTAAAGGAAGTCCTTTCCAAGCACATTGTTGTAAGATCGATTTGTTGTTGAACGAGGTTGAAGAGTTACAATCACGTCTCATGATGATCAAGCTCCTCCTTCTAATTCAACAAGGTCTTGGAATCTGACTCAAGAGCGTGGATTCATGTGTCTTATATATAGGTATACACATCTGCAAAGATTTTGTTGAATGGAAGCTTGCATCAGTCTGTATCTTAGTCGTTGAAAATGTCGTTGTGTGGAGTTGTTTGATCCTCTGGTTGAGTACTTTTGCATGTTCTCCTATTGTCTATGACGAGGATGATTTTAGGGTTTGAAGCTCACTTGCAAAGCTTTGCATTGATATGATCAACTATATGCATCATCATTGTGGTCACCTTGGTTGCTACCAGAAGAGGTGTATAGATCAACAACATAAGACTGTGTTTTTTCTGTAGGAGTGAGAGGGTTGGTGGTGTTTTATTCTGGTTTAGACTTTCAAGGGTAGGGAGAAGAGTTTGAAGCGATGGCGAATTCAACAACACCTGTAGCTGCTGCTGTCTCAGAGACAATCAGAACCCAACCCACCTATCATCTGCTGCTGGTGTGTCCATCAGGCATCTCACGGGCCCAGGTTTTTGGCTCCCATTTTTCAAACCTCTTTTGCAAGCTCCCCCTTTGATGAGATTTGCAGACCAACTTTGAATGGAAGAACCAGTTTGGCCCATATGAACCACGATGCACGTGTAATATGTTCTTTGGTTTGCTATGTTCATTGTTTGAGTTAGCTTCAAAACCACTGTTATGGATGCTTCCCTGCATTCTCATAGATATGTGCTCTCTTTTTTTGCCAGTATTTCTCTTTGAAACTCTGGATTGCAACCATAATCAGTAAATACTTCTAGGGTGGTTACTTCTGGGCTGAAATTGTGGCTGTAATTGGAAGATGAAGGAAGGGTCTTTTTGTGATTGTTTGTGGTATTGCAGCTGGAGGTGGACTTCAGCCCTGTTTATGACAGGGAGCCTCATCCTGATCTTGACCTTGAGAAAAGAATTGAGATGGTATGAGTTGTATGACCACCACCTCTGCAATTTGTCAATCAGAGCATCAGTCTCAAGCTTAGACGGTACTGTAATGTGCATGAGTTTCTGTGTGCACAATGAGTGAATACTGAAGGATGCCCAGTGCAACAGATTTGACAACATTATGCATGCATGTGGATCTGTCAAACTTCTGGACTATTGTTGGATTGTCACTGAGCAATGTTGGACACATACACAGACATGGGAGCAGCGAGTGGCAAAGCAACCATCTCTGTACAATGGCACCAAATTCAGAGTAAACAATTCCCTCATCAAACTGAAACTCTTTGCTGCTATTGTAACTTTCTGAACTTGTCTATCTTGGAGGTTTGTGACTTGGCAAATGTTTGGATAAACTGAGTTTTATGTTTGGAGCACAGTATGGAGGCTACAACAGAGCAAAAGCTGGAGAGGGTATGACAGTGTCTTCAGAAACTGTGTGTCTTCATCTTGGCCTCACAGATTACAAGTACATGTCACATACTTATTCCTTTGCACCATTTGGCTTCTATATTTTATGGAAGCCTTTTGAGCTTTATGTATGAATGAAAATAATATTGACTTTTTTAATTGGCTACATCTCTTGAGTGGTAGCCAACATCATGACAGAGGCTTCCCATTGCTTCTGGAAATGTGACAGAAACTCAGGATGCAGATTTTGTAAATGGGTTTGCATGGAATTCTAGGCAGAGTTGTTATGTCCACAGTCATGGCAGCTCATCACTGCTATGCTATTTGCAATGAACAAAGGTGATGGTCTGACACTTTGTGAGCAACGCTTATGAGGTTATGACTGCACTCATTGTTATGTTACCTTCAAATAGTTGTTGCAGAAAATTTTCTGCAGTTTCATGGATGTATTGTCTGGAAGGGTACACAGGGTCATGGAGCACAATGATTAATCTTCCTTCAATTTTGCAGAACTTTCTTGGGGACGAACCTGTCTGCTGAATGGGACCGCTTCCTTGTCCCAGTGCCAGGTAAATGCATCAAGAATCAATGAGTTAGAACTCATGGACCCATTGGTACAATGAGGCCCAGTGATCTGCTGCCCATACTGAAGTTGTGCTACAATATACCTTATAATTTTTTGCAGTATTTACCTGATTCTAGCAACTGATTTAAATAATAGAGGATTGAAGGGTGTGATTTGGTAGAGGATGTGGACAGATGCAAGCACATGGCTAGCTCTCTTGGGAATGGAGCTATTGTGGAGACTGTGGATAGGCATGTGTTAGTTTTGCAGCGGAGCTCAAATGTAGGTGAATTTCCAGGCCACCTGGTCTTTCCAGGTGGACACTCTGAGGTAATAAGTTTGAAAATTCTTGCATTTTTTTCTCTTCTTTTCTGCAGCTCCCCAGTTACGGATTTGCAGGAATGCTTTCAACTTTGTAGCTCTCTCTGCAGGTACAGAGCATGGCTTTATGAGAGGAGTTTTGCAATAGAGACAGAGGAAGAGCTTGAGCTTCTGTTTCTGTTGTACAATTGCTAGTTCCAGGTTGTTTGTTTTTCATAGGAAGCAGCTTATGTTTTTTCCCTGAACAGCCACAGGAGGTGGGGATAGAGGGACATATTGGTGACAATGTGGAGTTTGACAAGAATGAAATCAACCAAAGAATTGCACTTGAGATGTTTGAGGGCCTTATTCGTGAGGTTGTGGAAGAGACAGGAGTTCCAGCTACTTGTTTGGTATGTCACTAGCCACACCCATTCTGGTTTTTGAAACTTCTCCTCAGCTGCATTTGATTTTTTCCTGTGTCTTTTGAGCGTTGGGTCTTCTGTTTTTCTAATTTGCTATAGTTTTGTTGGATCTGAAACTGTGTGGAACCTTAGTTAGATGGGCTCATTTCTCAAACTCTGTTAACATTGACTGAAATCACAAAACTATGGAGAGATGATCTTAATAACAATTATGATGATAGATATGAGTTTAGATCTACTTGGATACCACCCTAAATATGGGATTATGTTGCAGTGTGAGCCCCTTTTCATTGGCATTTCACAACGGCTCATCAATGTGAGACCAACTGCATTTTTCTATGTCAAGTGCACAATCTCTTCGTCACAAGTGCAAGAGTTCTATCAATGTGCTACTGATGGCTTTGAATCAACTCATCTTCTTGCCATACCAAAGGTAAAAGACACTAAATATGTCTTTTTATGGTGTCCCTCAACCAAACCAAACATTAGTCTTTACTGATGGCTTTAAATCACAAATTCATTGTGATTCTCGCACATAAGTGCAGATTTCTTGAGTTAATAACTTGGCAACACAGAAGGAAGAGGATTTAGCTAGCTATTGGTTTTAAAAATAGCACTTGAAGCTTTTTGATGTTGGTTTTTGATTGTGTGGATCAGGCGGAGCTGCTTACAGAAGCAAATAAGATGCCAGGATGCCATCAAGGTGGGGCAGTTCTATATGATCTTATGACAAAATTGGCATGATAATGGCCTCTCAATTTCTTTCAAAACTAAATTAGAGTCCAAATTAGGACTTGTCCAAGGTTCCCACCACCCAGTAGCAACAATGACTGCCACATTTTTATTCATGGAGTTCAACTTTAAATTGTTAAATTCATTGGAATGCTTGTTTTGGAGATTTGAACCAGTGCCTTCTGGTCAACAACTCTTTCTGTTATAATGGCATTTGCTGATTTTTGGATGCCCAATCCTTTATACTCAAATTAAAGTTTGATACTATTTTCAACCATTTGAAGCTGTGAAGGTGGACAAAGTTACCTAGTCTCTTTGTTTCATCAAACATCTATTCCCTATCTTTCAGCAGAGATTTTACCTCTTTCTGGTCAGCTGGGCCTTAAAGCATCAATGAAATTACCCATATGGCCACCCAGAAATGAAAATCCCAATATTTGTAAGCAGATGGAACTACATTCTGCATTTGCTTTCAACTGGGATCATATTTTCTTTCCAATCACCAGTGTGTTTTTGTGGATGTTGAATTACGATCAACCGAGTCATGAAGTCAACTAGCACTCGGGACATAGCTAATAAAGAAAGGCAAAAGTAATCCTCATTCAATCAAGCTGCAAAACAAGCTTTTGAGTAGTTTTGATTTTAAAGCAACCTAAACAACTGTTCCTAGCTCAATTGATCCAAACACATCATGTTAATCAATTGGAATCAAGTAAAAGTTGCAGTTTCCAGTTCTCAAATTGACCTCACTTTAGCTACATGATGGCTCTTACCATAATACAGACTTCTTAGAAATTCTCTGCAGGAAATCCTTGGATTGGTTGCACATTTCTAGCTATGGTGTGCAACTCCCTTTCTTCATCCCTACTTAACTCCCACCCAAGTGCTCCAGCAAATTCACTTGCCTACATACAAAAAAGCAGAATTCAGCTCACCTTGCCCTCATACAAAAAAGCAGAATTCAGCTCACCTTGCCCTCAAAACTGTCAGGAAGTTAAAAAATTGTGAGAGAAAAGTACCTGTGCTGCTGTCTTTGCTCCAGGAATGGGTACTACATTGCCTTGAGCCACTAACCAATTCAGGGCAACCTGTAGAAACCCCATGAGTACCACCAATTAAGAACTTCAAAATGCATGGATGGAACCCATGGAAAAACTGATCACTTCAAAGGACAAACACAGAATATTTGCAAAAAACCAAAACAGTTTGAAGCTTGGTGCTATGGGTATTTCACCTGTGTTGATGATTTATCATAACGTTGTCCAATCTCCTTCAGCTTGCTCAATAGAGGTGCAACCTGTTGCAGCAACTTCATGTATCAGCAAAAATATATTGGAGCAAAGAAAATGTAAGAAACTTTGAAATATTCTGTTACTCAGATCTGTATTTGTAATCAAATCAAAAGTTTGAATGTGAATTGATATATAACCCATCTCTAGAACCCTAAAAGTACCATGCTATGTGGAAAAAACCCAAAGGGTGGAGGGGCAGAAAAAAAACCTTAGCAAGAAATGCAGCATTGAAGGTTCGACCACGTGGGCCTGAAGGCGGATTGGCAGCTGTGTATTTTCCAGTTAATATGCCTGTAGACAACAGTGAGCACCACAAGTCCAAGTTTCCTCTTAGCATCACTACAATGGGTTTCTTTCATGAAATGAGGATGAAAAGGAAAGATGCAATGTGTCAGCAGAAAACCTTGAGAAAGCACAAGAAGTGCATCAAGTTTTTCCTCTGCAAATCACTGCAATGGTTATTATTTTTGTTTTCACAAAACAAGGGTAATGAAAAGGGAGAGGTGTATGTATGAGGAGAAAAACCTTGAGAAAGAGGCGAATAAGCAATGAGAGTGATCCCAAGTTCATCACATGTCCTCTTCACACCATTTTCTTCAGGGAGTCGATATAAAAGACTGTAATGTACCTGAAGAAATAGCAACAAATGATATCAACAGACCTTCCTCATCTTGAATGTAACCCAATCTTTACAAATCTACTTGACAGCATACTGTAAGGAAACTTGGGATGTGGAAAACCAATCTTCTATGTTCAAGAATATACTAGTTGTGAACATGCATCGTTATCATGTCAAGAGCTGCTAGGTTGTCTCCCCCCCCCCCCCTTTTTCTAAGCGATTGTGTTTTGATCTTTGCACCTGTTTGGATGGCAGTGGGGCACCTCTGTTTGCCACATGGTTGTT